>Ga0213876_10000484_pt1 | contig 31478 bp, 31 predicted proteins | sample BarmaccomBMRX_R9_FD_160113 | JGI IMG/M metagenome (GOLD analysis project Ga0213876, IMG submission 160113) | Root-associated microbial communities from Barbacenia macrantha in rupestrian grasslands, the National Park of Serra do Cipo, Brazil - RX_R9 | ecosystem: Host-associated > Plants > Roots... | reverse complement strand
TTATCAACCTTCGTTTGTTGACGGCATCGGCGGCCGCGGCGTCTTCCCCGCGATGTTCGAGCGCGCGCAACAGCTTCTCGACGGCTCGCTCGTCGTCGGACTTGAACAGGTCGCCGCGGCGCTCAGGCTCCTGGCCGAGCGGAATCGCGTCATCGCCGAAGGCGCGGGCGCCTGCCCCGTGGCCTGTGCCCTCGAAGGTCTCGCGGGCGCGGGCAAGGTCGTCTGCGTCGTCTCCGGCGGCAACATCGACCTCGCGAAGCTCTGCCACATCCTCACGGAGAGTTGAACGCGGCTAGTCGGTCTTCGGCTGTAGGCGCTGGACGGAACTGTCGTTGATTTCGAACTGGTTGCCCTTCAACATGCGGATGACTTCGGCGCCCGCGAGCAGCACGGGGCCGTAGCCGTGCGCGGCGTAGGGGCTGGTGGGGCGGAAGTAGTAGAAGGCCGGGTCGAAGGCCATCCCCGTCCCGACGCAGGTGCCTTCGACCTGGCCGCGCGCGTTGACCTTGGTCGAGACCGCGTTCCACGCGAGCAAGGCCGCGGGCGCGTAGGCGGTCGCGTCGATCCAGCCGCGGTTGATGGCGCGCGCGAAGGCGTAGGCGTAGATGGCCGTGGCCGAGGTTTCGAGGTAAGAGTCTTCGCGGTCGAGGAGCTGGTGCCAGAAGCCCGAGCCCGACTGCAACGCGGCCAAGCCCTTGGCGTGTGCCCTCAACAGCTCAAGAATCTGCGGGCGCTGCGGGTGATTCTCCGGCAGCACCTCCAACAGCTCGACCGCGGTCATGAAGGCCCAGCCGTTGGCACGCGCCCAGCGGAACTCGGGGTGCTCGGTCATCCCCTCGACCCAGCCGTGCATGTAGACGCCGCGCTCGCGGTTGAACATCCGGCGGGCGAAGCTCAAGACCTGCCTGCAGGCCTCGTCGTAATACTTCCTCTCGCCCGTCAGCTTCCCCATCTGCGCCAGCGCCGGCACGCTCATAAACAGGTCGTCGAGCCAGATGGTGTTCGGCTGCGGGCGGTTGCGCGCGAGCGTCCCGTCCTTCAGGCGGTGCTCCTTCGTCATGATGTAGTTGATGGCCGTGTCGATGAGCGGCCGGAGGTTGGCCTTGCTCCCCGCGCGCGTCGCCTTAATCATCGCGGCGCACATCGCCCCGCAGTCGTCGAGCGCGCGCGGCGCGACGAGGTTGCGCATGGGCAAGCCCCCGCCCCAATCGCTCGCGTGCTCGGCCGCGGTCTTGGAGACGTAGGGCGCGGCCTCGGCGATGAACTGCATGCGCTTCTCCGTGTAGTCGCGGAAGCGCGGGTCGCCCGTCGCCTCGCTCGCCAGCAGCATCCCGGCGTAGGTCACGCCCCACTCGTAGCTCACGAGGCGGAAGTCGCCGCGCCGCAGGGTCGTGTCCCGGTCGATTAGATTGAAGTCGGTCAGCGCGGCGCCCGTGCGCGAGTTGACGAAGCCGGTCGGCGTCGTCTCGTCGAGGTAGGCGTGAATCAGGTCGAGCAGCCGTGCGACCTCCTCCGGCTGCGGGACGCCATAGGGGACTGGGTAGTTTGGGCGCAGCTGGTGCAGCGGCGTGGTCGCGTCGGTCGCGGGTTGCTGCGGCTGCTGTTGCGCGCAGACGGGCTGCGCGACGAGCAGCAGCGCGAGGCAGGCGGTTAGCGTTCTCATGGTTTTCATTGACGGGAAGGTCAGCGTGCGTACATGTCGATGACGCGCTCGATGGCGCGGCGGCAGACGGCGCAGAAGTGGTCGGTGCGCGTGAACATGATGCAATCGACCTCGGGCCGGTAGAAGCCTTTGGCCTCGTAGTTCGCGCCCTCGAAGGCGCCGACGCGGCCCGCGTACTTCTCCTTCGCGAAGGTGCCCCGTTCGTGTTGCAGCTCCTCGCGGAAGAGCGCCTCCATCACCTCCTCGGGCTTGCGCTCGGCCCTGATTTGACGGCGCCGCTGTTGAATCTCGTTCGAATAAGTTTCGAAAGCCTCTTTGCCCCACGGCGTCGGAATCGGCGTGCCGGGCTCGACCAAATCTTTCCACTTGAGATTCGCCGGGTCGAGCAGCGCCGTCACGTTCGGCTCCCAGGGCTCTGTGCGCTCGGCGGGCGGGGTGTAGGCGACCGAGGAGGTGTAGTACTCGTCGGCGAGCCCGGCGAAGTGGTGGCCGAACTCGTGGACGAAGACGTAGTTGGCCCACGCGTTATCGACGGCGACCGTGCTGTAGAGATTGTGAATGCCGCCGCCGCCGTAGGTGCGGTTGTTGACGAGGATTTCGACGAACTCGTAAGGGGCGAACTGGGCGGCGCGGCGGAGCGCGCGGTTGTCGAAGGTGAGGACGTAGCGCTCCGAGCCGAAGGCGTCGTAGGTCGCGCCGAGCGGCGAGTCGTGATAGACGCCGGTCGAGGGGCGCGAGACGCCCGACTCCGCCGCGGGCGGGCACAAGGCCCAGACGTTGAAGTCACTGCGTCTCTCTTTGAAAGGCGAAGTCGAGAAGAGCACCTCGGTCATGCGGCGCGCGTCCCGTTCGAACTTTGCGGCCTCGGCCGCGGTGTAGCCGTCGCCGATGATGAGGAAGTCAACCTTCGAAGCAGGGTCGCCGTTCTTCTGAATCTCGATGAGGGGCGCGGGCGCTTTAGGATTCGAGCGGTCGATGAAGATGTCCGAAGGGTCGAGCGCCGTAGTCCAGACTTCGCGGAACTGGTTCTGCTTGTCGCGCTTCTTCAAGACGATTTGCACGGGGGCGTCGGGCGCGGGGAAGCGGAGCGACTCCTCGAAGGTGCGGCGCGTGGTCTTGGCCTCGTCGGTCGTCTCCCACTCGCCGTAGACGGAGGCGAAGCCGCGCGAGTAGAGGACGCGCCCCGTCTTCGCGTCTTTGACTTCGAAGAAGTACTTGCCGAGGTTCGAGTCGTCCACGGCGCGGCGCGGGTTGCCGGGCCAGGGCAAAGGCTCGACGACGGCGCGGTCGAGGCTGAAGACCTCTTCCGTGGCGGTGCCCGTGTGGTAGAGGTCGAGGCGCATCGTCCGCGGCGGCGCCTGGCGCGCGCCGGGCGCGGGCAGCAGGGACAGGGCGAGGAGCGCCGCAGTCGCCAGAACCGTTTTAGCCATGCGCCCATTCTACACAAGCGCGGGCGCGCGCGAAGATGATAAATTGCACGGCGCGGCGGTCAGAAACCGCCGGACTCCACAGCCGTTCGGTTACAGCAGCCATGAACCCTGCCGACTACCAGCGCTTCCTTGACGAGCTGACGTCCGGGCTCGAAGCCGACCCCGATGTCGTCGGCCTCGTCGCCCTCGGCTCCACGGCCGACGACTCCTCGCGCGACCGCTGGTCGGATCACGACTTCTGGGTCATCACGGCGCCCGGGGCACAGCCGCGCTACCTCGAAAGTCTCTCCTGGCTGCCGCGCGCCGAAGAGATTCTGCTCACCGTCAGGCACAAGCCCTCGGGCCGCGACGTGCTCTACCGGGACGGGCACAAGGTGGAGTACATCGTCTTCGACCCGGAGGAGGCCGTGCGCGGTAAGATCGAGCGGTACCGTGTGCTGATAGACCGCCGGGACATCGAGACCCTGGCCGAATCCATTCGCCTCCGGACGCGGGAGGAGCGCGCGGACGTGCTGGGCAGGCCCGACGTGCTGGAGAACCTCTGCGTGCTGTTGTGGACGGCGCACGAGAGGTGGGAGCGCGGGGAGCGCCTGAGCGCGCGGCAGTATATACAGTTCTCCATCGACAGGTTTCTCAACGTGCTCGCGGCGCACGGCGGCCTGAGCGGGGCCGGCCTGGCGGACGGGCTGGACGCGCGGCGGAGATTAGAGCAGAGGGAGACGGAACTCGGGCGCGAGCTGAGCCGTGTGGGCCTGCTCACCCCGGCTGAGGCCGGAGTCGTGCTGCTCGAATTGGCACGGCAGAGGCTGTCGGAGAAAGCACCGCAGCTCGCCTGGGACAAAGTCCGGGTGGTCAGCCAATGGCTGGAAGAGGCCGGGCGGACGGTCTCATGACTGCACACTGAAAGGACACAGACAGGGATGAGAATCGCGCTCGCACTCGTTTTAACCCTCGCCGCCTGCGCCGCGGCGCGCGCGCAGAAGTTCGACGACCTCGCGCGGACGCCGCCGATGGGCTGGAACAGTTGGAACAGGTTCGGTTGTGATGTCAGCGAGAGGTTGATCCGCGAGACGGCCGACGCGTTGGTCGCGAGCGGGATGAAAGACGCCGGCTACCAGTACGTCGTCATCGACGACTGCTGGCACGGCGAGCGCGACGAAGAGGGGAACATCCACCCGGACGCCGCGCGCTTCCCCTCGGGGATGAAGGCGCTGGCCGACTACGTCCACTCGAAGGGCTTGAAGCTCGGCATCTACTCCGACGCGGGCGCGAAGACGTGCGGCGGCCGGCCGGGCAGCCGCGGCCGCGAGTACCAGGACGCGCGCGCTTACGCCTCGTGGGGCATCGATTATCTTAAGTACGACTGGTGCAACAACGAGGGGCTCAAGGCCGAGGGCGCGTACACGACGATGCGCGACGCGCTCCACGCCGCGGGACGCCCCATCGTCTTCAGCCTGTGCGAGTGGGGAAGCAACAAGCCGTGGGAGTGGGCGAAGGACGTGGGCCATCTCTGGCGCACGACGGGCGACATCACCGCCTGCTTCGACTGTGAGAAGAGCTACGGCACCTGGTCGCCCCTAAGCGTGATGCGCATCCTCGATTTGCAGAAAGACCTGCGCGCGCACACCGGCCCCGGCCACTGGAACGACCCCGACATGCTGGAGGTCGGGAACGGCATGACGACGAACGAAGACCGCGCGCACTTCTCGATGTGGGCGATGCTCGCCGCCCCGCTCATGGCCGGCAACGACCTGCGCAGCATGAGCAGAGAGACGCGCGACATCCTGACCAACAGGGAGGTCGTCGCCGTCAACCAGGACGCGCTCGGCGTGGAGGGGTTCAAGTACCTCGCCGAGGGGGCGCTCGAAGTCTGGCTCAAGCCCTTGCAGGGCGGCGACTGGGCCGCCTGCTTCCTCAACCGCGGGGAGACGCCGCGCGCGGTCACGTTCGAGTGGAAGAGGAACGCCGTCACGGACGGCCTCTCGCATGCAAGCTTCAGCCCGGACAAGCTGACGTACCGCATCCGCGACCTTTGGGCGAAGCGGGACGCGGGCACGACCGCCGCGCCCTTCGCCGCCGAAATCCCTTCGCACGACGTAGTCATGCTCCGCCTGTCGAAGTAGCCGCGGGCACCTTTCACAATGATGAAGATGAGAAGTCTGACACTCGTTCTCCTCCTCCTGGCCTCGTCGCACGCGGCGGCCCAGAGCTTTCAGCCCGTCAACAAGGACGCTTCGCCCGAGGCGCGGAAGCTTTTAAGTTATCTGTATAGCTTGCGGGGGAAGCACACGCTGGCCGGGCAGCACAACTACAACCACGAGCTGAACAAGTACATGGACGTGGCCGAGTCTTTGACGGGGAAGCGCCCGGCCGTCTGGGGCACGGACTTCATCCTCGGCGGGACGAAGGACTACGGGCCGGAGATCGTCGAGGAGGCGATTAAGAAGTACAGGGAGGGCTACATCGTCACCCTGATGTGGCACGCCGGGCGGCCGCAGGACGAGCCGCCCTACGGCTGGAAGGAGAGTATCCAGGGCGAGCTGACCGACGCGCAGTGGAAGGAGCTGACGACGCCGGGCACGCCCTTGAACCTGCGCTGGCAGGCGCAGGCCGACCGCGTCGCCGCGCACCTCGAGCGCCTGCGCGACGCGCACGTGCCCGTGCTCTGGCGGCCTTACCACGAGATGAACGGCGTCTGGTTCTGGTGGGGCGACAAGAAGGGCCGGGACGGCTATCAGAAGTTGTGGAAGATGCTCTTCGACCGCTTCGTCAAGGTGCACGGCCTGAACAACCTGCTCTGGGTCTGGGACGCGAACGCGCCGCGCGACATCCCGAAGGACGAGGCGTTCAGCTACCGCTATTATTACCCCGGCCCGCAGTACGTGGACGTGCTCGCCACCGACGTCTACCACTTCGACTACGAGCAGAAGGACTACGACGAGCTGCTTCAACTGGCCGGCGGGAAGCTGATTGCTTTAGGCGAGGTGGGCGAGCTGCCCAAGGCCGAAATCCTCGAGGCGCAGCCGCTCTGGTCCTGGTTCATGGTCTGGTCGAGCTGGCTCGTCACCGACAACACGCCCGAGCGCGTCAAAGAAATCTACGCGCACCCGCGCACGCTGACGCACGACGAGGTCGCGCCGCACAGATGAGAGCCCGGCCGGCGGCCGGGAGAGTGTTGAAGGCGCCGGTTCGTCTCTTAATCTAAGAACAGATTGGGCCGATGAGAAGGGTGAAGACATTCGCGCGCGGCACGGAGCGGAGGAAGGTCAGCGTGCAGGGCGTTGAGATCGAGCTCGAGGTTAACGAGCACGTCTTCCCGCCTTCGGCCAACGGTTCGTTCTACGCCGAGAGCGTCAGAGTCAACGCCGCCGAGACCGTCATCGACATCGGCACGGGCTCGGGCGTGCTGGCGATCTTCGCGGCCAAAGCGGGCGCGGTCGTCTCCGCCACCGACCTCGACCCCGCGGCCGTCGAGGTCGCCGAAAGGAACGCGGCGCGCAACGGCGTCTCCGTCGAGTTCAGGCGGGGCGCGCTCTTCGCCGGGCTGGATAAGAAGTTCGACGTGATTCTCGCTAATCTGCCTAACGAGATCATCCACCGGAGTTACCTGGACGAGGTCGGGGAGCAGTTGGCGCACACCTTCGACGGCGGCGAGAGGGGCAACGAACACGTCCTCGACCTCTTGCAAGCGGCGAAGGGGCACATGCACGGGCGGTCGCGCCTCTACCTGCCGGTGCACACGCTGACCGATTACCACGAGACTTTGAGGCAGGCCGTAAACGACTACAGCGCGCGACTGGTGGCCGTGGCGCAACTGCCGGCGAAAGAGTTTGTCGAAGAGCACATAGACTTTTACCTGCGGCTGAACGAGGCCGGGGTGATTCGAATATTCGCGCAGGGCGGGGCGTGGTACACCAACGGTTACGTCTTCGAGCTGTCTTTAGCCGCCCCGGTTTAAGTTAAGAAGAGGAGGGGAATCAATGTCCGCACGAGCGTTCTGTCTCACGGTTCTTCTCGCCGTCCTGTTGTTCGGGGCGGCGCCCGCGCGTTCGCAGACGACGGTCGCGGGCGGCCTCACGCTGGAGTGGATTTACGGCGACGAGGGGCGGCGGGTCGCGAGCGTGCCGGCGCACGCCTGGCTGTCGGACGGAAGGCTTTTGCTGCTCGACGTGAGGCGCCCGCCGGAGGAGCGCACCTTCGAAATCCTGGAGCCTTCGACGGGCGCGCGCCGGCCCGCGCTCGACATGGCCGCGGCGTTGGCGAGTTTGAAAACTCTGCTGCCGGACTCGGGCGTGGGGCCGTCGCTCGACTGGCCGGAGGCGCTCGACCCTTCGGGGCGGCGCGCGCTCTACGTCTTCAAGGGCGACCTCTTCCTGCTCGACCTCGCGGCGGCGCGCTTCACGCGGCTGACGAAGACGGAGGCGGAGGAGCAGTCGCCCGGCTTCTCGCCCGACGGGCGGCGGCTCGCGTTCGTCCGCGCGCACGACCTCTACGTCATCGACGTGGAGACGGGGGCCGAGACGCGCGTGACGCGCGACGGCTCGGAGACGACTTTGAACGGCAGCCTGTCGTGGCTCTACTGGGAGGAGATTTTCGGGCGGCGCGACATCGGCTACTGGTGGTCGCCGGACTCGCGCGCGCTGGCCTACTTGCAGACCGACGAGTCGGCCGTGGGCGTGAGCGCCTTCGTAGACTTCCGGCCCGACAGCGCGCCGCGCCTCATCACACAGCGCTACCCGCAGGCGGGGATGCCCAACCCGCGCGTCCGCGTCGGCGTCGCGGAGGTCGGACGCGACACGACCGTCTGGGTGGATATTAAAGACCGCCCCTTCGAGTACGTCCTGCGCGTGAAGTGGCTGCCCGAAGGGCGCCGCCTGAGCGTGCAGACCTTGACGCGCGACCAGCACGAGTCCGGCCTCTACTTCGCCTCGCGCGAGACGGGCGCGGCCGTGCGCGTCCTGACCGAGACCGACCCGGCCTGGGTCAACATCCACGACGACCTCCACTTCCTCGCCGACGGCCGGCACTTCCTCTGGGCCTCGGAGCGCGACGGCCACTACCACCTCTATCGCTACACGACGGACGGCCGCCTGGTGAATCAGGTCACGCGCGGCGACTGGTCGCTGGCCTCTTCGGGCGCGGGCGTCTTCTGGGTCAGGCAGGCCGTCGTCGGCATCGACGAGGCCGGGGGCTGGGTCTACTTCACGGCGCTGGAACGCTCGTCCGTCGAGCGCCACCTCTATCGAATCAAGCTGGACGGCTCCGGCATGGAGCGCCTGTCAACGGAGCCGGGCGTCCACCGCATCTCGATGTCGCCGGACGCGCGCTTCTACCTCGACAACTTCTCAGACAGACGCACGCTCCCTTCGCTCACGCTGCACCGCCCCGACGGCGCGCGCCAGCAGGTGCTCGCGCCGCCGCGGCCGGAGCTGCTCGCGCGCTTCGACGTGCAGTACCCGGAGCTTCTCAACATCCCGGCGGCCGACGGCTTCCAGATGCCCGCGCGCCTGCTCAAGCCGAAAGGGTTTCGCCCCGACCGCCGCTACCCGGTCATCATGTCCATCTACGGCGGGCCGTCCGCCCCCTCGGTCTCCGACGCGTGGCCGGCCGGCCTGCTCGCCGAACAACTCTACCTCGCCGAGGGCTTCGTGCTGTTGACGGTGGACAACCGCGCGGCGACGGGCATCAGTAAGAGGCTTGAGGACACCGTCGCGGGGCGGGCGATGGAGCCGGAGACGGCCGACCTGCTCGACGCCGTGCGCTGGCTCAAACGCCAGCCGTGGGTTGACCCCGAACGCGTCGGCGTCTACGGGTGGAGCAACGGCGGCACCGTCACGCTCAGCCTTCTGACGCGCTCGAAGGAGTTCAGGGCGGGCATCGCCGGCGCGCCCGTCACCGACTGGCGCTTCTACGACACCAAGTGGGCCGAGGCGCTCGTCGGCGGGACGCCGACCGAGAACCCCGAAGGGTACGACCGCGCCGCGATGGTCAAGCGCGCGGGCGATCTGCACGGCCGCCTCCTGCTCGTCCACGGCAGCTACGACGACAACGTCCACCCGCAGAACACGCAGGCGTTCGCCGACGCCCTCATCCAGTCCGGCAAGCTCTTCGAGCAGATGGTCTACCCGATGCGCAAGCACGGCTTCGCCGACCGCGCCGCCCAGATTCACCTGCAACGCACGATGCTCGACTTCTGGAAAAGAAACCTGTAGGTGGAAGCGAGGCGGCCGATGCCAGGGGACAGGCGACAGAAGCGTGACCTCCATGCCCTCGACTCCGACGGCATGGTCTTGTGTAATCCGCGAGACAGGGAGGCCGCCCACCGCGCCGAGGTGGAAGGGATCGCGACGGCCGACCGCGCAGCGGTGACGTGCCCGAAGTGCTTGTCGCTACTCTACAAGCGTGAAAGGGTCAGTGACGAGAGGCGTTGACGTTCCCCAACGTGCCCGACCTGAAGGAGGAAATCGCCATGACCAAGAGCCCCCCGTTTCGGGTTCACTCCCCGCTCGTCGCGCTGGCGGCCGCCGCGTGCCTTCTGCTCCAGGCACCGGCGCGGGGCCAGCGGGTGGCCGTCAGTCAGGCGTACCAGCTCACGCACACCGCGAAGTATGACCCTTCGCTCTCCCCCGACGGGAAGCGGATGGTCTACATCACCGTCACAGAGGGCCGGGAGCAGTTGTTCGTCATGAACGCGGACGGCACCGGCGCCGTCCAGCTGACCCGCGACGACGCCGACCACGAAGACCCCGCCTGGTCGCCCGACGGCAAGACCATCGCTTTCGTCTACATGAAGGACGGGCTTGAGATCATCTCCTTGATGAACGTGGACGGCTCGGGGCTCCGGCGCCTGACGCCGGGCAGCGTGAAGGCCATTCACCCGAACTGGTCGCCCGACGGCAGGCAGCTCGCCTACTGCACGGACGACGACCTCGCGCCCCCGAGGAAGAATGACGCGGACATCGTCGTCATCGACGTGAACACCTTACAGACCCGGACGCTCATCACGGGCGGCGTCAACACCTACCCGGCGTGGTCGCCCGACGGGAAGCGCCTCGCCTTCCGGCGGATGCTGGGCGAGATGAACTCGGAGGTCTTCGTGGCGAACGCCGACGGCAGCGGCGCGCACAACCTGACGAACCACCCCGCGTTCGACGGGTGGCCCGCGTGGTCGCCGGACGGGACGAGGATCGCGTTCGCCTCAAATCGAAACTCCAGTTATCAAATCTTCATGATGAACGCCGACGGCTCCGACGTGCGTCTGCTCGCCAACACCGAGGGGCGCGCGACCGCGCCGCAGTGGGGGCGCGACGGCGCGCGCATCTACTTCCCCGTCTGCAAGAACGTCGATTTCGGCCGCGACTGCGAAATCTTCGCCGCGCGGACTGAAGGGTTTGAAAGGTAAGGGGCCGACACCCGCCCGCTTTTTCGTTGACACCTGCCACCCCCGAGCAATATCTTCCGTGCGTTGCGGCCACGAGCGGAAGGAAGGCGGCATACGATGAACTACCCGTCAAAGCCAATTCTCAGCGCGGCGGCGGCTCTCCTCTTCGCGGCCTGTGCCCCGGGGGTGCGAGGTCAACAGATGAGCGCCGCCGAGCGTGCCTCGCGCGACCAGATGGCGAGCGACGCCGCCGCGAGCGAGGAGCGCGAGATGACGCTCATGCTGGCCGAGCGGTATCACCGCACGGGCGAGCGGCGCGACCCGCACCTGGCGTTCGCGCAGATCAGGGAAGATTTCCTGCGCCTCCAGGTCGTCAACAACGACCTGGCGCGGGCAAGGTCGGGCGGGGGGCAACTCGACCTCAAACTCGTCGCGAAGTCCGCCTCGGAGATCAAGAAGCGGGCCGAGCGTTTAAAGGAGAACCTGGCGCTGCCGGAGGCCGAAGGGGGCGCCAAGCCCCCCGCGGCGCCGGACTTGGAGGACGCGGAGCAGTTGCGGGCGGCGCTCTCGCGGCTGGACGGGATTGTCCTCAGGTTCGCGAACAACCTCCACGCGAAAGGCGTCAGGCGTCTGGACGCCGATTCGTCCGGCCGGTTGCGGCTCGACCTGGAGGCCATCGTCGCGCTGAGCACTCGGGTGAAGAAGGGCAGCGAGAAGCTGGGGGAGGCCGCCCGCTAAGGGGAGAGTCGGCACACCATCGGCAGACAAAACAATGAGGGGCTACCGGTTGGTAGCCCCTCATTTATTGAATCGATTAATGGAGCCGAGGGGGATCGAACCCCTGACCTCTTGAATGCCATTCAAGCGCTCTCCCAGCTGAGCTACGGCCCCGTGTGCGGCACGGAAAAATAACATAGCAGCAGGTTGTGTAAAAGGCAAACGAGGCGTCCGGCGCGCTCGGGGTCTCGTTTTACCTGCGGCGGAGGGCGGCGAGGAGGGCGAGGGCGGCGCCCGCCAAGAGCAGCAGGAGGCCGACGGCGACGCGCGTCATGTTCGGCACTTCGCGGACGGCCGCGTCGGTGACGACGACCGCCGCGCTCGGCTCCAGGAAGTAGGCGCGGTAGGCGAGCACGCCGCCGGCGGCCGCGAGCACGATGCCGAAGATGACGAGGACGACCCGCACGAGCCTCCGCGGTTACCTGCCTTTGAAGTCGGGCTTGCGCTTCTCAAGAAACGCGCGGACGCCCTCGTCCTTGTCCTCGCTGGAGAAGGTGAGGGCGAAGAGGTCTATCTCGCGGCGCAGCCCCTCGTCGAGGTTGGCGCGGGCGGCCGTCTTGACCGCCTCCTTCGCCATGCGCAGCGCGACGGGGCTCTTCTCGGCGATGCGGTTCGCCAGCTCCAACGTCTTCGCTTCGAGGTCGGAGGCGGGGACGACGAGGTTGACGAGGCCGAGGTTGTAGGCGTGCTGCGCGTCGATCATGTCGCCCGTCAAAATCAACTCCATCGCCTTGCCCTCGCCGACGAGGCGCGTGAGGCGCTGGGTGCCGCCGCCGCCGGGGATGATGCCGAGGTTGATCTCGGGCTGGCCGAAGCGCGCCGTCTCGCTCGCCACGCGGATGTCGCAGGAGAGCGCCAGCTCGCAGCCGCCGCCGAGGCAGAAGCCGTTGATCATGGCGATGACGGGCTTGGGGAAGGTGTCCACGGCGGTGAAGAGCGAGCGCGCCGTCATCACGTCGCGCTGCGAGACGGCGGTGCGCCCCTCGAACTCGCTGATGTCGGCGCCCGCGACGAAAGCCTTCTCGCCCGCGCCGGTGATGACGACGACGCGCACCGACTCGTCCTCGCGCAGCTCTTCGAGCGCGGCCGCGCCCTCCGCGCGGGTCTGGATGTTGAGCGCGTTCAGCTTCTGCGGCCGGTTGATGGTGATGACGGCGACGCGCCCGCGCCGCTCAAGTAGAAGGGTCTCGTATGATGCCATTGCTCACTCCGTTCGCGTGAGCCGTAAACCGTAAACCGTGACAAGAGGAATCGAATCCTTCCTGTCACGGTTTACGGTTTACGGCTCACGGCTCTTATTGCTCGTCGCCCTCCGGCGAAGGCGTGTGCTGCTCGTCGGCGACCCAGGAGACGAAGAGGCGGAGCCAGTTCTCGGTCGGCTCGACGATCTGCACGCCGACGCGGGCGGTGCCGTAGATGGCGGGGGCGGTGCGGACGACGCGCGCCGTGGCCTCGATGGGGGAGCCGTCCGGGCGGTGCGCGCGCAGGTAGAGCTGGTCGCCGCGCGCGACGCGCTGGTTGAGGTGAAAGAGCGCGCCCAGGGTCGAGATGTCGTCGGTCTCGGTCGGCTCGCTCCACGCCGCCCCGTCCTCGGCGCGCCCCGACACCACGATGGGCAGCCGCAGCGCCATGCGCAGCGCGAATCGTCTCTCTTCGTTCGGTGGCCTGGTCATAATCATCAGTAGGCAGTAGGCAGTAGGCAGTTAAGAGCATTCGTCCCTCGAACGTTAGGAATTCATTCCCGGCAGCCCGTGGCGTGACAATGAGGAGCAAACGTCGGCGGCTTACTGCCTACTGCCATCTGCCATCTGCCATCTGCCTACTGCTCTTCCCACTTGTAGAAGCCCTCACCCGACTTCTTCCCGAGCTTGCCCTCGGCGACCATGCGCCGGAGGATGTCGGGGGGGCGGAAGCGCTCCGAGCCGAGCTTGGCGTGCAGGTACTCGGCGATGTGGAGGCGCACGTCGAGGCCGACTAAATCGGTCAGGCGGAGCGGCCCCATGGGGTGATTGTAACCGAGTTCCATCGCCGTATCTATCTCTTTCGCTCCGGCCACGCCCTCCTCGACCATCCGCATCGCTTCGAGCCCGAGGGCCACGCCGAGCCGCGAGGAGGCGAAGCCCGGCACGTCGCGCACGACGATGGGCTCCTTCTTCATTCGCACGGCGACGGCGCGGACGGCCTCGACCGTCTCGGCGGAAGTCTCGCGGCCCTTCACGATCTCGACGAGGCGCATGAGGTGGACGGGGTTGAAGAAGTGGAGGCCGACGACGAGGTCGGGGCGGCGCGCGCCCTCGGCGATTTCGGTGATGGAGAGCGAGGAGGTGTTGGTGGCGAAGATGAAGTCCGACGGGTTGAGGCGTTCGACCGCGCGGAGCGTCTCGCGCTTGAGGTCGAGGCGCTCGGGGACGGCCTCGACGAAGAGGTCGCTGTCCGAAGTCTCTTCGAGCCGCGTCGTCGTGCGGATGTTCGAGAGGGCGCGGGCGCGCTCCTCGTCGGTCACCTTGCCGCGCTCGACGCCCTTCGAGAGGTTCGACTCAATCGAGCGCAGCCCCTTCTCGACGAAAGACTCTTCGAGGTCGCGCAGCACGACTTCAAAACCGGCGGCGGCCGCCGCCTGCGCGATGCCGTGCCCCATCGTGCCGGCGCCGAGGACGGCCACGCGGCGCACGCGCGTCCCCGCGTGCGGCGTCGAAGCTTTCTCCTCCTGCGGCGTGCTCAAAAGGTTCTCGCGGGCGCCGGGCGGGCGGGGCTCCGGCTCTCTCTTTGCGGTCAAATTCGACTACTTACGGCGCGAGCAGTTATACTACACGCGCCGAGAAAAAGGCTACCACGCCGGCGCGCGCACGGTAAGCGCGCTTACAGACCGAAGACCGTATAATCAGAGACATGATGAAAGAGACCCTGCACCGCGAAGTCGTCATCGTCGGCTCCGGGCCGGCCGGCCTGACCGCGGCCATCTACGCCGCGCGCGCGGAACTGCGCCCGCTCGTCATCCACGGCCCGCAGCCCGGCGGCCAGCTCACCATCACGACCGAGGTCGAGAACTACCCCGGCTTCGCCGAAGGCATCCAAGGCCCCGAGCTGATGCAGCAGTTCGAGGATCAGGCCAAGCGCTTCGGCACGGAGTTCCTCATCACCTTCGTCAACAAGGTGGACTTGAGCCAGCGCCCTTTCACGCTCTGGACGGAGGAGGGGCACGAGATCAAGGCGGAGACGCTCATCGTCGCCTCGGGCGCTTCGGCCAAGTGGCTCGGCATCCCGGGCGAGGCCCCGGCGCCCGAGGGCCTGGGCGGCCTGGGCGTGAGCGCGTGCGCGACGTGCGACGGCTTCTTCTTCAAGGGCAAGTCCATCGTCGTCGTCGGCGGCGGGGACACCGCGATGGAGGAGGCGACGTTCCTCACGCGCTACGCCTCGCGCGTGACGGTCGTCCACCGGCGCGACTCCCTGCGCGCGTCGAAGATCATGCAGGACAAGGCGCGGGGGAACCCGAAGATCGACTTCATCTGGAACGCCGACGTGAAGGAGATTCTCGGCACGTCGGAGACGGGCGTGAAGGGGATTAAGCTTCAGGACAACAAGACGGGCGAGGAGTCGGAGTTCGCGTGCGAGGGCGTCTTCATCGCCATCGGCCACAAGCCGAACACGGACGTGTTCAAGGACTGGCTCGACATGGACGCGGTCGGCTACATCAAGACGGCGGGCGTCTCGATGGCGACGAACATCCCCGGCGTCTTCGCCTGCGGCGACGCGCAGGACTCGGTCTACCGCCAGGCGGTGACGGCCGCCGGCACGGGCTGCATGGCCGCCATCGACGCCGAGAGGTTCCTGGATAGCTTGCCCGTCGCGACGCCGACCGGCGAGGAGGTGACCATCGAGGGCGAGGTCGTCTCGGCCGACCACGAGCAGATCACAATGCCCGACGGCGAGGTCGTCTCGAACCACCCCGACGGGCAGCCGCCCGCCGAAGGGGCGAACCAGCCCGCCGTCGTCTACGCGCGCCCCTCAACGGAACTCCCTTCATAACGTCACGGGCAGAAGGGAAGGGGCTTCAGGCATTAGCCTGAAGCCCCTTCGAGTCTCTACCCCGACGCCTTGCCATCCGTTAATCAGCCCTGCGGCTACGGCCGCGCCCCTTCTCCCGGCCTCCCGGCGGCGAGGATTTCTGATTCCTGTTCCCCGCACTCTGTCTGCCGGTGGTACTCCTACTCCTTTTCAGCGCGGCGTTCTCCTGCATGGCATCTTTGTATTTGACGGCGAGTTCCTCGTAGTCGGAGTTGCGTGCGTCGAGTTGGGCGTTGAGGTCGCCGACTTTAGCGGTGAGGTCGCCGACTTTAGTGGTGAGCCCCTTTCTCTCGGCGGCGGATTGCTTGGCGTCGGTGGTCAACCGGTCATTTTTAACCTCGAATTCCACGGCGCGTGCCGTGACCTGCTCCTTCTCTTCGCGGCACTGCGCGAATTGCGAAACGAGCTGGTCGCCGATCTGCCCGTTGAGCCGATTATTTTCAGCCGCCAGTTGGAGGATGGTGGCGTCCTTGCTGCGCTGCCCGAGTACGTACCCCACGGCCACCGCGCCGACGAGCGCCAGTAAGCATGCGGTCGCCAGGGCGGCGTACAACCAGCGGCTCGTGCCTCCCGCCTGCGGCGGCGGAACGGCGGCGACATCGGTCGGGGGCGTTGTATCCTTTGTGCCGGCGTTGTCGTCCGGGTCGGCGGACTGTTCGACGGGGGCCGCCGCCCCGGGCTCCCACAGTCCCTCTGTCTCCATTTGCCGAGTCGCGTAAGGGTCGGGAGTCTCCTCCGGTTGCCGAAGCTCGGCGGTCAACTCTTCGGCGGCGGCGCCCTGCTCTACGAACGTGGTTGGGCTCCCGCAGATCGAGCAGGTGTCCTGGGACGTTTCGAGGATCAATTGGCACTTGGGACACTGGGTCATGGCGAACCATCCTTTCAGGCTACAGACACTGTTCCGGGTTCTTGACAGAGGCGTGACGGCTAGGGCGGCGAGAAGTGGGTGACGGCCTGCTGGGGAAAGGTCTGTCGGAAAACTTACGCCGGGCGCTAGACAGCCATTGGCCCCGAGTATAAGTGAGCTAATTTCAGGCCGTCAATATTTTTATGGCATGCGCCACATTTTTTTATGGCACGCGCCGCGCCGTGAGTCCCCGGCCGAGGCTACTAGTGGCCGGCCTGCCACGCCCTCAGTTTTTCGGAGGGGTAGACGAGCAGGAGGATGTTGAGGAGGAGGCTGTCCCTGATCCAGAAGAGCAGGACGATTTCGGTGAGCGCGAAGACGAGCAGGGTCTTGAGCAGGCCGAGCTTGCGCGCGAGGAGGACGCCCGCGGCGCAGGCCACGACGTCGCCGAGCGAGTTGACGACCGTGTCGCCGTTGTAGCCGAGCGCGGCCGTCGCCTCGCGGTAGCGGTTGATGACGAACTCCGAGTTCTCGAACACCTCCCACAAAGCCTCGGCCGCGACCGCCAGCGCGACGCGCCAGCGCCAGTTCGCGCGCGGCAGCAGGAGCGCGAGCAGCCCCGCGAGCGCGAAGCCGTGCAGGACGTGCGTGAAGGAGTACGGGTCGAAGAGCTGCTGCGAGGTCTCGGAGCCCCACGCGTCGCCGAGCCAGAGGCGGAAGTGCCCGCACGTGCAGAGCCACAGGCGCCCCTGCCGGCGCAGCTCGAAGGCCGCGGCCGCCAGCACGGCGACGACGGCGAGCCACGGCCAGAGCCTCCTCTTCAAGTCGTCTCGCGCCGCAGCGTTCTCCAAAGTGGTCGGCTCCCGCATCTTTAAAGGGCGGCTTCAGGGTTTGACGGCGCGCGTGGCGACGTAGGTCGGCATGAACTCCGCGACGCGCAGGTCGCGGTGCCGGTCTTCGTAGAGCGCGGTCAGGCGGAAGCCCGCGTCGAGCTGCCCGCCGAGCTGTTCTTCGAGCGTGTGGCTGAACTCCAGAGGCCGGCCCGCGTCGAGCACCTTCGCGCGCTCCGCGTCGCTCAGACTTTCGACATCCGAGTAAGGGAGGGCGTACTTCACTTCGAGCCTGTCCTGCCGCTCGTCATCGAGGTCGAAGATGTAGATCGAGGGGTTGTTGAAGCCTGCGAGCAGCAGCCCGCCGCGGCGGAGCACGCGGAACGCCTCGCGCCACACGGGGCGCACGGCCGGCGCGAAGCAGTTCGAGACGGGGTGGAAGACGAGGTCGAAGCTCTCGTCCCGGAACCGCGAGAGGTCGGCCATGTCGCCCTCGAAGGTTCGGAGGTCGAGCCCCTCGCGCTCGGCCACCGCGGCGTCCTGCGCGAGCTGCGCGGGCGAGTTGTCGAGCACGGTGACGCGCGCGCCCGCGGCCGCGAACGTCGGCCCCTGCTGCCCGCCGCCCGAGGCGAGGCACAACACTTCGAGCCCCGCGAGCTCCGCCGGGAACCAGCCGCGCGGCACCGGCCTCTGCTCCGTCAGGAGCACCGCCCACTCGCCCCGCCGCGCGGCCTCGACGACCTCCGGCCCGACCGGCCTCGTCCACTCGTTCCCGAGCCCGACCTGCCTGTCCCACGCGCGCCGCTGGTGCTCAAGGAGGTTCATAAGAGAAGTAGGCGGTAGGCGGATGGCAGTAGGCAGTGAGCCCCGGCAGCGGGCGTCGGAGCGAGCCCCCGGAGACGGCAACAATAAAATTGTCAGAGCCCCGGAGGGGCGACGGCGGGGTGCTCAGCGCTTGTGCTCCACGCAGGGGGAGGCGAAGAGGTTCCTGCAACTGTGCGCGAAGGCGTAGCCCTTCCCCCCGTCCTCGTCGTTGGGCGCGTCGAGGTCTACCTCCTCGGTCTCGACGACGAGCCAGCGCTGCTCGATGTCCGTGTCCGCGTCCCTCGGAATCTGGAAGTGCAGGCCGGCGAGCCGGTACTCCTCGCGCGGGCCGAGCACTTGCTCGACGGGCAGCGGCAGGCTCCGGTTCTCTATCACCCAGCCGCCGCGCGCCGAGGTCTTCGCCAGGCCGACGTCGAGCGTGTTGATGAGGCGGCGGCCCTTGTACGGGCAGTGCTCGCTCACGTAGATGTAGGCTTTGTCCACGTCCAGCTCGACGTAGTGGTCTGTGACGACGTACGTCCCTTCGACCTCGACCTGCACGCCGAAGGGCGTGCCGAGCGAAGAGATTTTGAACGCCGCCGCCTGCCGGAACCCGCCGCGCGCGGCCGGGGCCTGCGCGAGCAGCAGCGTCGAGACGGCGGCGAGCGCCAAGGTCTTCCTGAAAGTCCTGTCGGCCGGCCTCATGTTCACCTCCTCGCGGCGCGGGGCCGCCTTGTTTCGGGGAGAGGGCGGGGCTTCAGAGTAGCACGATGGAGTCGTCGGTCGGGGCGCGGCGCGGGGGCGCCGGGGCGTGGCCGTGGCGGCCCGCGCGCGGGCAGTAGTCGCAGAAGGACTCGTGGCGGCTGAGGCGGTCGTCGCAGTCGTTGCAGTCGAGCGCCTCGCCCGCGGCGCGCAGCGCGTCGAGCAGCGGGGTGAGCAGGCGGCCGCGCTCGGTCAGCACGTACTCGACGTGCGGGGGGCTGCCGCCGAGGTCGCGCCGCTCGATGAGCGCGTCGCGCTCCATGTCGCGCAGGCGATCCATCAGCGTGCGGCTGCTGATGGGGTGGAGGCGCGTGAGCAGCTCGGTGGTGCGGCGCGGCGCGGCGGCCAGCTCGCGCACGATGAGCAGCGTCCACTTGTCGCCCACGACCTGCAACACGCCCCACACGGGACAGCCGTCGCCCTCACGTCGTCGCATGTCCGCCGCCTCCCGGAAAGTCGTTCGGTGTAAACTCCGCCGGAGGCCGGAAGCTTAACACAAAGCGGCCCCGCGGCGCGCCGGGAATCTTTCGCCGCCCCGCCGCTTGCGGCGCGGGACGGAGTCGGTCTATTCTCGTCGGCGCCTCGCTCACCTCACTGGACAGAGACCAACAGCGACCTCATGACCTTCGTCGAACAACGTAAGCACGAGCGCGTGACCGTGGACATCCACGTCTACTGGGGCTGGACGTACGACTGCCCTTTCTACGACCGCATGATTAGCCTCAGCGAGGGCGGCTACTTCCTCCGCACCGAGCGCGGCGCCCCGCGCGGCCAACCGGTCTTCATCAAGTTCTGGCTGCCCGAGCAGAAGACGCTCTGCGGCGAGGTGCGCTACCACCTCGAACGCTGGGGCGTCGGCGTCGAGTTCAGAGGGCTCTCCGCCGCGGAGGAGGCCAGCCTCGCCGCGCTGGTCGAGCATTACAGGGAGAGCAGTAGGCAGTAGGCAGATGGCAGCAGGCAGTTCGGGCGGGGGAGGGGGCTGTTTGTTATTTGCAGGTTCGTATGGTGCAGAGGCGTTGGACACAGAGACACGGAGGCACAGAGACACAGCTTTGAAGCTATAGCTCAAGAAGCTGTGTCTCTGTGCCTCCGTGTCTCTGTGTTGAAAGCCCCCTCTACGGGCGCGACCGCGAACGGCGACAACTGCCTACCGCCATCTGCCTACTGCCTACTTTCTTTTGCCTTTTACCTCGCGCCTTCTTTATTATCGTCTCAGCCCCAGACCCCGGCCCCGAACCTCATCCAGACTTTCCAGCGCCGAACTTGTGCGGCGGCGCGAGAGGCTTTACGTCGCCGTTTATGAAGACCGAACCTGTGCAGGGCGAGCCGGCCGCGGCGGAGCAGGCGGGGCGCCAGCCGGTCATCCTCGTCGCCGACGACGAGCCCGTCAACCTCGCGCTCATCCGGCGCCGGTTGGAGTGGGAGCACTACCGCGTCGAGACGGCCGAGGACGGCGGCCAGGCGGTCGAGGCCGCGCGCCGGGTGCTGCCCGACCTCATCATCCTCGACGTGATGATGCCCGTCCTCGACGGCCTGCAAGCCTGCCGCCTGCTCAAGGAAGACCCCGCGACGCGCGACATCCCCGTCATCTTCCTCTCCGCCCTCGACGACACCGACACGAAGGTACGCGGCCTGAGCCTCGGCGCGAACGACTACGTCTCGAAGCCCTTCCGCGTCGAGGAGCTTCTGGCGCGGGTGAGCGTCGCCATCCGCATGAAACTTGAGCGCGACCGCCTGCGCCAGCGCGCAGAGGAGCTGCGCCGCTCGGCCGAGGCCGCGAGCGAGCTGTCGATGACGGACGCGCTGACGGGGCTGCTCAACCGCTACGGGCTGCACCGCGCGCTCCAGCGCGAGCTGGCCGAGGCCCGCAGGTACGCGCGCCCGCTCTCGTGCCTGCTCATCGACATCGACTTCTTCAAGGCGGTCAACGACACCTACGGCCACGCGGTCGGCGACACGGCGCTCGCGCAGGCGGCGCGCGTCATCGCGGAGTCGGTGCGCGGCTCGGACGTGGTCTGCCGCTACGGCGGCGAGGAGTTCCTCATCCTCGCGCCCGAGACGGGGCTTGAGGGCGCGCGCGCGCTCGCCGACAAGATTCGCCTGGCCTTCTCCGCGCGCCTCTTCGGCGACGCCGGCCGCGTCTTCCCCCTCACGCTCTCGGCCGGCGTCGCGCAGCTCGCCCCGGACGAGTCCGGCAACGACATGATCGCCCGCGCCGACGAAGCCCTCTACCACGCCAAGCAGACCGGCCGCGACCGCGTCGAAGCGGCGCAATAAAGGTCAGAACCACCCGCGGTAGCGGGTGGTTCTGACCCGGTTGCCCTCAACATTACTACGGGACGAAGGTGGCGGTGACGATGTCCGACCACTCGCCCGTCGCCTGGTCGCGGAGCAGGTAGCGGACGCGGTACTCCCTCCTTTCCGGCTTGCCCGCTTCCAGCGGCGGGCGGTCGTCGATGAAGGGGCTGTAGTTGTCTATCCCGAGCGACTGCCAGCCGTCCTCTCCGGGGCGGCGGCTCTCGACGAACACGCCGTCGAACTTCTCCTTGCTGAAGTCCAACTGCACGACGCCGGGGCCGTTCGAGCGCGCCTTCAGGGTGGGCTTCGGTGACGAGTCGGGGGCGGAAGGGCCGCCGTCCCCCGTCCCGGTGATGCCGAGGGCGAGGCCGATCTCCTCGGTGTAGGCGGGCGAGAGCTGGATGCGCTGGACGAGGGTGCGCAGGCGCGCGAGGATGCCGGGCGGGACGGCGGCGGGCGGGGTGGCCGTCGTGGGGGCGGGCGGCGGCGGGGTGGCGGGCGGGCCGACCGGGCCGGAGATGACGCGGTCTTTGTAGGTGGTGCCCGCCTTGAGCGCGGACTTGTAGGTCGGCAGGAAGTCTCCGACGAGGAAGCTCACCATGGCGTTGGCGGCGTTGACGGAGTCCACCTCGGCCGTGGTGAAGCCGAGCGCGGCGGCGTGCGTGGCGAAAGCGGCGGCGAAGTTGTTGAGCCAGAGCACAAGCTCTGGGTCGGTGCGTGGGAGTCTCATTCCCGTGGCTCCTTTCTTTGTAGAAGGGTTGGTGAGCGTGGGCGGCGAGGCCGTCGCCCCTGAAAGTGCGCCTGTGGGTTCTCGCTCCCGGCTGGGGCTGCCGTTGCTGTCGTGAGGGCGGCCGTCCGGAGTGCGCCCGGATTCTACACACGCGCGGCCCTCCCTGACAATATTTTTCCGCCTCCCCGCGGCCGGGCAGAAAGGATTTGCCCGCCGGCAGACGCCGTTTGCCGGCGGGCAGACGCCAGTTGCCGGGCGGCAGATGCCAGTTGCCGGCGGGCAGATGTCAGTTGCCGGGCGGCAGATGCCAGTTGCCGGCGGGCAAATGGCTTTCGCCCGCCGGCAGATGCCGTTTGCCCGGCGGCAACTGACATCTGCCGGGCGGCAAACAGTGTCTGCCGCCCGGCAACTGGCGTCTGCCGGCGGGCAAATCCTTTCTGCCCGGCCGCAAAACGGTTCTGCAACGCCGCGGAAGCCCGCCGCACGGCCGCGGCGCCCTCCCCCGGGAGCGCGGGCATCCCTGCCCGCCATGAGCGCGAAAGCGCGAAGGCCGTGAGACTTATAAACTCAACGTCGAGGCATGGCGCTCGACGACTAAGCGTGCTGGCGCACGCTTTGGCGGGCAGGATGCCCGCGCTCCCGGCTCGGGCAGTCGCGCCCATCTTGCCTGCTGCCCCGGGGCGCAGGATTCGTCTTTCGTCGGCAGGAAAATTCCAGCGGGCGGGGCGGCGTCGGCGGGCGTGGGCGGGGCTCGGGGGCGTGGCACGGTTTTCGTTAGCGTGGGTGGCCGGCGTTTGTGGCCGGGAAGGTTTGTGGCGTATCTTGCACTGACTCGGCCAGGACGTGGCCGGGGCGGCGTGCGGAAGCTTGAAGGCGATGGAAGAGAGGTCGAAAGCGGAGGGGGACGCGCGGCGCGGGCGGCTCGGGCCGGCGGGGCTCCTGTTCGCGCTCGCCGGGCTCGTGCTCTTCGCGTACTTCGTCTGGCGCGCGGGGCCGGCCGAGGTCTGGACGAACATCACGCAGGTCGGCTGGTGGTTCGCGCCCATCCTCCTGCTCGCCGGCCTGCGCTTCGCCGTCCGCGTGCAGGCCTGGACGCTCTGCTTCGAGGAGCCGCACCGGCTCGGCTTCTGGGAGGCGTTCAAGGCGTACCTCATCGGCGACGCCGCCGGCAACGTCATCCCGCTCGGCATCGTCGTCAGCGAGCCGACCAAGGCCGCGATGGCCTCGCGCCGCGGCATCCCCTTCGCCGCGACCTTCTCGGCCATCGCCGTCGAGAACATCTTCTACATGCTCTCGGTCGCGCTCTTCATCCTCTCGGGCGCGGCGGCGCTCCTGCTCTCCTTCCACCTGCCGAAAGTCCTCCGCTATTCGAGCTACGGCATCGTCGTGAGCGCGGTCGTCTTCCTCGCCTTCGGCTTCTACGCGGTGAGGCGCGAGTGGAGGTTTTTGAGCGCCGCGCTCCGTTGGACGGCGGCCCGCGGGTTGGGAAAGAAGGCTTTGGAGCGGCGGCTCGCGCGCGTCGGTTCGTTCGAGGAGCGCATCTACGGCTTCTACTCGCGCAACCGGCGCCGCTTCCCCGGCATCCTCCTCTGCGAGGCGCTCTTCCACCTGCTCGGCGTGGCCGAAGGCTACCTCACCATCTGGCTCATCGACGGCGCGCGGCCGACCGCGCTCTCGGCCTTCCTCTTCGAATCGGTCAACCGCATCATCACGGTCGTCTTCAAGTTCGTCCCGCTGCGCGCGGGAATCGACGAGCTGGGGACGGGACGCCTCGCGCAGGTGCTCGCCTTCGGGGTGGCCGCGGGCGTCACGCTCGCCATCGTGCGCAAGGCGCGCATGCTCTTCTGGATGGCCGTGGGCGTCGTGCTCCTTCTGGCGCGGGGCTTGAACCTGCGCACCGTCGCCGCCGAGGCCGAGCGCGCGCAGGCCGCCGCCCTCGGCGAGAAGGCCCGCCCCGACCCCGTCACCGAGACGTAGGTTCTTCCAACGACGCTCAGAGGGTACTGCTTGGCACGTTCGATAGAGCTTGATTCCGAGGGGGCGCGCGCTTTGACCGGGCGCGCGCGTGCGCGCGGGCTGGCGGAAGTTTTGGAGCGCCGCGCCGTGCTGGTGCTGTTCGTGCTGGCGGCCCTGGGGTTCGCGCTGCGCGCGGGCGGCGTCGGCCAGCTCGGGCTCGCCGAGGACGAGATCAACAAGCTCGAAGCGGTGCGCGCCTACGAGCGCGGCAACTTCACCGAGAACGCCGAGCACCCGATGTTGATGAAGGCGCTCATCTACGCCTCGGTGCGCGCGGCCGACGCCTGGAACGCGCGCGGGAGGGAAGACGACCGCCTCCGCGCGCTCGACATCGGCGACGAGGCGGCCGTGCGCCTCCCCAACATCCTCTTCGGCACGCTCACGGTCTTCCCCGTCTTCCTCCTCACGGCCGCCTTCTTCGGCCGGCGCACCGGGCTCGTCGCCGCTGCGCTCTGGGCGACGGGCATCGGCGCCGTCACCTACAACCGCGTGGCGAAGGAGGACACGCTGCTCGTCTTCTTCCTGCTCTTCGCGCTCTACTTCTACATCCGCGCGAAGCAGGCGAGCGGCTTCGACCCGGCGGCGAAGAAGAAGAACTATATCTTGAGCGCCGTCTCGTGGGGGCTGATGTTCGCCTCGAAGTACTTCCCGCACTACTTCGGGCTCAACATGCTCTACCACTACCTCTTCCACGTGCGGCAGCGGAGCCCCGGCGAGCCGCACGGCAACACGCCGGTCGTCTTCTACGTCGTGGTCTTCGCCACCTTCCTGCTCGTCAACCCGGCGGTGCTCTCGCCGAAGACGTGGGCGTACCTCTCGGCCTATTCGAGCGAGGGGCTCTTGACGCACCACGGCTACCTGATGGGCGAGACGCTCTACCACAACGTCGTCTCGAAGGCGCCGTTCGGCGCCACCCCCGTCTACTTCTACATGCTCTACCTCCTGACGAAGACGCCCGTGCCCGTCCTCTTCGCGTTCGCGGCCGGGCTCGCCACGCTCTGGCGTCGCCGGCGCGAGCCGGGCGCGGCCTTCCTCCTCTTCATGCTCCTCTTCTGGATCGTGCCCTACTCGCTGATGGGCGCGAAGTGGCTGCGCTACACGCTCTCGCTGATGCCCTTCGTCTACATGACGGCGGCGGTCGGCGTGGTGGCCCTGACGCGCTGGCTGACGGAATGGTTGAAGGCGTGGCGCAGGCCCGGACTCGTGGCGGCGGTCGGCGCGGCGTCGCTCGCGCTCTTCCTCGGCGTGCCGGCGTGGGCCGCGGCCGCGGCGGCGCCGCACTACGCGCTCTACACGAACGCGCTCGCGCCGCGCCCGGCCGGCTACTACTTCCCGCACGACGAGCTGTACGACGACGGCCTGCGCGAGGCCGTCAAGTACGTCGCCGAGCACGCGCCGCCCGGCGCCACCGTCGTGCACGAGACGCCCGGCGTCGTCGCCTACTACCTCGCGCGCTTCGGCCGCGAAGACCTCCGCTCGCGGGTCATCTCCGACCCGCAGTTCGACGTGACGACCGCGCCCGGCCCGACTTACGCCATCCTCCAGCGCGGCCGCACCTACTTCGAGAACCAGGCGGAGATGCAGCGCGTCCGCGCCGACTTCAAACCCGAGACACAGATCGTCGTCGAAGGCGTCGCCGCCGCCGAGGTCTATTCGAAGCAGTAGGCGGTAGGCAGATGGCAGTAGGCAGTTGAAGACAAATATTCTTCAACTGCCTACTGCCATCTGCTCCCCTAAAACCGGTGCTCGTCCTCGACGGCCGCGGGCGCGGGCGAGACGACGGCGAGGGAGCGGCGGTCGTAGGCGCTGGTCTGCCAGTTGTCGGCGCGCGCGTGGTCGGGGAGCCAGGGCGGGAGCGGGATGAGCAGGTGGCAGGAGAGGCCGTTGGCGTAGGGCTCGTACAGACGGCGCAGCGAGCGCAGGCGGTCGTCGGCGTCCGCGCCCGCGCGCAAGGTCAGACCCCAGCCCTTGAGCGCCGAGCGCAGCGCGGCCAGCTCCTCGTCCGTCATCCGCTCGCGCTCGAAGGAGACGGGGCGCGTGCCGAAAATCTGCGAGATGTCCACGAGCGCGTGGCGCGCCATCGCAAAGGTGAGCCGCGCCTGCCACTCGTGCGCCCCGTCCACGCCCACCATCACGAGCGCGCACGTGTCGAGCACGCACACGAGCGAGGCGAGCCAGGACTGGTTGTCGTGCTGCGAGCGGTAGTAACAGAGCACCGGGTACGAGAGGTGGCTCTCCATCAGGTCGGCGGCCCAGTGCTCCCAGTCCTTGAGCAGCTCGCCGACGCCTTCGAGGTGGCCGGCCTCTGCGTGGCGCCGGAGCAGCTCCACCGCGGTCGGCGGCGTGCCGGCGCGCGCGTCGAGCATCGAGATGCTGACCTCGCGCCGCGAGAAGGACTGGTAGAGCACGGGCAGGTAGCCGATGACGGCCGCGAGGAAGCCGAAGCCCGTCCCCGCCTCGACCACCGCGAGGAAGCGCCCGAAGGTGTCGAGCGGGTACACGTCGCCGAAGCCGAGCGTGAAGACGATGACGCCGCTCATGTAGACGTAAGTCCAGAGGCCGTGCGCCCCGTCTTCGGGGACGTGGAGCAGCGTCGCCGCGCCCCACTGCAACAGCCCGAAGGCGAGGAGCAGCCCCACCGCCCACACCAGCAGCAGCAGGATGAGCGACAGAGGGCCGTAGAACGCGAGGTAGCGGTCGCGCTTCTTCCCCGGCGGCACGCGCCGCGCAAGCCCCGCCACCGGCGCCCACGTCCCCACGTAGAAGAGCCGCGTCAGCCGGAACCTGCGCGTCACCCGCCGCGGCAACACGATGGTCTCGAACGTGTCCCACAGGATGACGGCGATCACCAGGACGCCCACGACCGCGGCCAGCAGGTGCATCATCTTAAAAGAGTGATGAGTGATGAGTGAGGAGTGATGAATGAAAGGCACGCTGCTTCTCATTCATCACTCATCACTCATCACTCATCACTTCCTACCTCCTCCTTCACTTCCTCCTCCGTGTGGAAGGTGGCGCGGCGCTTCCAGCGCCGGTAGAGGTCGAGCGAGAAAGCGAGCCAGAGGCCGCTGAAGAGGTACGCGCCGAGCGTGTCGCTCGGCCAGTGCGCGCCGAGGTAGACGCGCGAGAGGCCGATGAGCAGGACGGGCAGCGCGGCCAGCGCGCACGCCGCCCTCCGCAGGTTCGAGCCCCTTGGCAGCAGCGCGTAGGCGACGAAGAAGAGGAAGCCGAAGAAGCAGACGTAGAAGGTGACGTGCCCCGAAGGGAAGCTCTCGTAGGCCCACTCGCCGCTCACGCGGACGTGCTCCAGCGTCGGCCGCGGCCGCGCGACGACGTGCTTGATCACCCGGTTGAGGGCCGAGCCGCCCGCCGCGCTCACGATTATCCCGAACGCCTCCGACCGCCGCCTCGTCAGGAAGAAGGCCAGCACCGCCACCCCGACCAAGACCCAGGACGTGGCGCCGTTGCCCGCGAGCGAGACGACCTCCATGAACTTCAACATGCCCGGCAGTTGAATCGACTGCACGGCGTTCGCCACGCTCAAGTCCCAGGAGAAGTACGCGTTGGCCTTCGCCAGCACGGCCAGCACGGCGAAGGCCGCGAGCCCGACCGCGTAAGCGAACTCGGCGCGGTGCAGCCGCCGCGTCTCGCGCCGCCGCTGCGGCGACGCCTGCGTCGCTTCTGCCTTCTCCGGCCCCTGCTGCGGGACTTCTTCGCCCATTCGGTTATAATCCTTTGCAGACCACTCCCGAAAACATAGACGAGACCGGGGCGCGCGGCAAGCGGCGCGCCTCCGAGAGCCGGGGGGACTTACGTTTTGCTGAGAGTCGAATACAGAGACGGGCTCTACCTGCCCGACCTCGACCTGTGGTTCGACGCCGACGGGCCGCGCGCACGCTGCGTCATCTCGCACGCGCACTCCGACCACATCGCCGAGCACCAACGCATCGTCGCCACGCCCGAGACGGCGCGCCTCTTCCGCCACCGCCGCGGCGAGGCCGAGGTCGAGGCTTTGCGGTACGGCGAGCGGCGCGACTACGGCCGCTACGCTCTGACGATGTACCCGGCGGGCCACTGTCTGGGCTCGGCGCAGATTCTCGTCGAGGCGGACGGCGAGCGGCTCGTCTACACGGGCGACATCAAGCTCCGGCCCAACGTCGCGGCCGAGCAGGCGGTCGTCGTCCCCTGCGACACGCTCGTCATGGAGTCCACCTTCGGCGACCCGCAGTACCGCTTCCCGCCCGACGTGGCGACCTACGAACGGCTCTACGCCGCCTGCGACCGCGCGCTCTCGGACGACGCCGTGCCCGTCGTGCTGGCGTATGCGTTGGGGAAGAGTCAGGAGGCTCTGGAACTTCTCTTAAGGCGCGGCTACCGCGTGACCTTGCACGGCTCGGTCTACAACGTCTCGGAGGTCTACCGCGAGTGCGGCGTGAAGTTCTCGGGCGAGTACGAGAGGTATGAACGCGGGAACGTGCAGGGGCGCGTGCTCATCACGCCGCCGGGCTGCCGCCGCCAGCCGATGATTCTCAACATCCCGCGCCGCTACCTCATCATGCTCACCGGCTGGGCCATGAGCAAGAGCGCGCCCTACATGTACAAGGGCGTGGACTTGGTGCTCCCGCTCTCCGACCACGCCGACTACGACGACCTCGTCCGCCTCGCCCGCGAGTCCGGCGCGCAAAGAATCATCACCATGCACGGCGCGAAGAAGTTCGCCGGCCTGCTCACAGAACTCGGCCTCAACGCCGAACACCTCGCGCAACACCCCTCGCAACAGAAGTCCGCGAAGGGCTCGACCAGACGCGCCGCGGCCGGCGTCGAAAGAAAACTGTTCGAGTGAAGTCGGGTGGAGAGGCGCTAGCGCGTCGAGTCGCAACCGGTAATGCCGACGGGGTTGCCGCCGGTCTCCTTGATGAGGTCGCGCACGCCGGCCACGTCCCCGTACTTGAAATCGGCGGGCGCGCAGAAGAAGACGACGCTGGCGTGCGCGGCCGCCTCGCCACCCTTCGCCGCCGCGCGCTCCTGCTCGACCGCCTGTCGCACCTTCTCTGCGAGCGGGCCGGGGTTGTCCAAAGTCCCGACGTATTCGTTCTTGAAGAAGATTTTCCGCTGTCGGTCTACGACGACGAGCGTGGCGCGGGTCGGGTCGATGCCGAGCTTCACGACGTTCTCGTTGGCGGCGGCCCCTCGGGCGAGTTCCTTGAAGTTGGCGGGCCTCGACGCGCAGCCCGCGAGCAGCAAGGCGGACAGAAGGATGAGGCCCGGCAGGCAGACTCTCTTCAAGACTTGAACTTCTCCTCGCAGATCAGCTCGACGGCGCGCTCGATGTTCTCGTGGAGGCCCATCAGGCATTTGACGATGCGGGAGGGGAGGCGGAGGGTGATGACCTGGTACTCCTCGGTCGTCGTCTTCGGGTCGGAGAGCGCGCGGCCGAGCGCCTCCATGATGTCGCGGTAGTCGGCCGGCTTCGAGAGGTACTGTTGCACGCCCAGCCGCTCGCACTGCTGGCGTATCTCGTCGGCCGTCTCGCCGGTGACGACGACGACGGGGACGTTGGCGTTCATGTTCCGAATCGTCTGCAAGGTCTGCACGCCGTGCATCTCGGGGAGCGTCATGTCGAGGATGACGGCGTCGGCCCCTCTGTCCTCGAAGAGCGCGACGCCCTCCTCGCCCGTGTAAGCCTTCGAGACCTCGTAGCCCTCCCTCCCGAGCGCGCTCTCGTAGAGCGCCGCGAGGTCTTCCTGATCCTCGATCACCAGCACACGCCGTCCGCCCATAAGCGTCAAAGCCCCTTGCAAAGTCCGGCGCCGGGCGCGGTAGAATTGCGCCCGCGCGCCAAGCAAAAACCACAGTTTCGACAAGATGTCAGGCCGCCGCCGGATTATAGCAGAAGAGACACATGACCCAGCCCGTCGCCACCGTCCTCGTCCTCCTCTTCATCGCGCTCGTGTTGTTTGCGACCGAGAAGATTCCCATCGACATCGTCACCATCCTCCTCGTCATCGGGCTCGTCCTGACTGGGACGCTCGACGTCTCGGAGGCGTTCGCCGGCTTCGGCAACGACATCGTCATCACCATCGCCGGGCTCTTCGTGCTGACCGGCGGCCTTGTGAAGACGGGCGTCGTTGACCTCGTCGGCCGCCGCCTCCACCGCATCGCGGGCGGGAACGAGTTCAAGCTCACCACGCTCATCATGTTCACGGCCGCCGCCTGCGCCTCCGTGATGAAGAACACGACGACGACGGCGATGTTCGTCCCCGTCGTCCTCGGCATCGCGCAGCGCGCGCGCGTCCAGCCGTCGAAGCTTCTGATGCCGCTCGCCTTCGGCGCCATCCTCGGCGGCACCTGCACGCTCATCGGCACCTCGACCAACCTCGCCGTCTCGGGCGCGCTCGCCAAGCTCGGGCAGAATCAGGAGCTGCTGCAACGTTTCAACATCGGCCCGCAGCCGCTCGCGCCCTTCACGATGTTCGAGCTGACGCCGGTCGGCATCGCCATCGTCGTCGTCGGGATGCTCTACATGCTCCTGCTCGGCCTGCGGCTCCTGCCCGCGCGCGGCTCGGCCGACTCTTTGGTCGAGCAGTACGGGATGCGGCAGTACATCTCGGAGGTGGTCGTCGTCGAGGGCTCGCCGCTCGCGGGGAAGACGCTGGAAGAGGGAAACCTGAGCGAGATGCTCGACCTCACCGTCATCGGCATCATCCGCGGGACGCAGGGGCGTCTGCCGCCGCGCGGCGAGGAGGTCTTACGCGAGGGCGACCTGCTGCTCGTGCAGGGGCGGATGGAGGACATCCTGCGCGTCAAGGAGGAGGCCGGCATCGAGATCCGCCCGGACTTCGAGCTACAGCCGCACGACCTCGAAGGCAAGGGCGGGGGGCTCTTCGAGGTGATGGTCTTGCGCGGCTCGGAGATGAACGGGCGGACGCTGCGCAGCCTCAACTTCCGCGACCGCTACGACCTGACCGTGCTCGCCATCAACCGCCACGGGATGGCGCTCCTGACGAAGCTCTCGACCGTCACGCTGCGCTTCGGCGACGTGCTGCTCGTGCAGGGGACGAAGGGGTGCGTCGAGCGCCTCACGTCGGACGGCCACGTCCTCCTGCTCGAAGGTGGCTTGCAGGAGCAGCGCGAGCGCGCGGGCAAGCGCTGGTGGGCGGTCGGCGCCTTCCTCGTCTTCCTCTTCTTCTCCGTCCTGCACCTGCCGCAGGCGCCGCTCGCCGTCGCCGTGCTCTTCGGCGTGCTCATCCTGCTGGCCTCGCGCGCCGTGCTGCTGCAAGAGGTCTACGAACTCATCGACTGGCGCCTCATCGTCCTCATCGCCGGGATGATCTCTTTCGGCACGGCGATGGAGAAGACGAAGGCCGACCAGTACCTCGCCGACATGATCGTCAACAACTTCCAGTCCTACGGCGGCCTCGCCGTCCTCGCCGGCTTCTTCGCAATGACCGTGGCGCTCACGCAGCCGATGTCGAACCAGGCGGCCGCGCTCGTCGTCCTCCCCATCGCCGTCAAGACCGCGCTCGCGCTCGGCCTCAACCCGCGCGCCTTCGCCGTCGCCGTCACCTACGCCGCCTCCTGCTCGTTCCTCACCCCCCTGGAGCCGGCCTGCGTCCTCATCTACACGCCCGGCCGCTACCGCTTCCTCGACTTCGTCAAGGTCGGCTCGATTTTGACGATTGCCGTCTTCGCCATCGTCATGCTCCTCGTCCCATACTTCTGGCCTTTGAAATGAGGCGCCGTGTACCGTCGCGCAACCGAAATGTTACGGAAGTGTCGCCGGAAAGGATGCCGGCGGCCTTGCATCCGGGGGCTCGGATTCATATAATTCGCGGGCTTTGAAAAGCGGGCCAGGGTGAAGGGAAGTGGGGCCTC
>Ga0213876_10000483_pt1 | contig 31487 bp, 29 predicted proteins | sample BarmaccomBMRX_R9_FD_160113 | JGI IMG/M metagenome (GOLD analysis project Ga0213876, IMG submission 160113) | Root-associated microbial communities from Barbacenia macrantha in rupestrian grasslands, the National Park of Serra do Cipo, Brazil - RX_R9 | ecosystem: Host-associated > Plants > Roots... | reverse complement strand
ACCCTGAATTCCTTGCCGCGGCCGCGACCCGGGGCGCGGTGGAATTCGTCATGACGATGATCTAGATTGCCGTTCAACGCCTTATCCCAATCGCGAGCCTTCCGATGACCCCTTCCGACAGCCCGACGAGCCAGCAGGATGGCGGGCCCGATGCCAACGAGATGTCCCCGGCGGAGCGCAAGGAAGCACGCCAGGCGGCCGCCAAGGTCCGCGCCACCGTCAACGGCTTCATCGCCAGCGCCGACCGCTATCGCGACGCGCGCGACTGGGCCGGCGCGCGCAGCGGCTACGAGGCCGTGCTCGCCCTCGACCCAAACCTGAACCACATCTGGGTCCAACTGGGGCATGCCCGCAAGGAAGGCGGCGACCACGAGGCCGCCGAGATCGCCTATAGCGAGGCCATCAAGATCAAGCCCGAGGATGCCGACGCCCATCTCCAGCTCGGCCACCTCTACAAGATCCGCGGCATGCTGCCCCAGGCGCTCGAATCCTATTCGCGGGCGCTGGCGATCAACCCCGATTTCGCCGATGCCCAGCGCGAGGTCGAGACGCTTCGCGCCAAGATCGCGCCGGGGACGCTTTCGCCGCAGAAGAAGTCGGTCTCGGGCCGCTTCCCGCGCGTCGCCAAGCCGTCGGACGGCAAGACGCTGCATATCGTCTTCGACGTCAGCGACCTGATGCATTATTTCCGCAATGCGCGGCTGCCTACCGGCATCCAGCGCGTGCAGATCGAGGTCATCCGCAACGCCATCGAGAGCTATGCCGAAGGCGTCGCCTTCTCGATCGTCTGCTTCACCAAGGAAACGGATTTCTGGGTCGAGATCCCGCAATCCCTGTTCAACACGTTGTGCCGCCGCGCCGTGGTCGGCGGCGACCACCTGGCGCCGGAGTGGATCGGGCTTTTGTCCCAGCTCGACGCGGTGCTGGGCAGCCGCAACTACTTCGCCTTCGTGCGCGGCAGCGTGCTGCTCAACCTCGGTACCTCGTGGTGGCTGCAGAACTACTTCCTGAACGTGCGCATGGCCAAGAGCCTGTTCGGGATCAAATACGTGCCCTTCGTGCACGATTTCATCCCGGTGATGGCGCCGGAGCATTGCGTCGCCGATCTCCGGCAGGACTTCATCACCTGGGCGATCGGCGCCTTCGATCACGCCGATTTCTTCCTGGTCAATTCCAAGGCGACCTTGGCCGACCTCCAGACCGTGGGCAGGAAGCTCGGCTATCCGCCGCGCGACGCCGCGGTGATCACCCTCGATGCCGATTTCCGCAAGACGCTATCGCCGGAGGCCATCGCCGACGAGGTGGGCGACCCGGTCGAATACTTGAACTCGCTCGGGCTCGAGGAGGGCAAGTACGTGCTCTTCGTCTCGACCATCGAATCGCGCAAGAACCACATCGCGGCCTTCTCGGTCTGGCTCAAGCTGATCAAGAAGCACGGCATGAAGAACGTGCCCAAGCTCGTATGCGTCGGCAACAACGGCTGGCTGAACGACGCCACCTTCGCCAGGCTCAACGCCAGCGACCTGCTGCAGGAGCAGGTGCTGATGCTGTCGAAGATCTCCGACGCGGCGCTGGCCGTGCTCTACCAGAACAGCGTCTGCACGCTCTATCCGAGCTCGTATGAGGGCTGGGGCCTGCCGGTGACCGAGGCCTTGTGCTACGGCAAGGTGCCGATCGTCTCCAACGTCTCGTCGCTGCCGGAAGCCGGCGGACCGTTCGCGGAATATTTCGACGTCGAGTCCGAGAAGGACCTGATGGATGCGGTCGAGCGCGTCGTCTACGACGACAAGTACCGCCAGCGCCGCGAACAGAAGATCCAGGCCGAGTTCAGCCCTCGCGGCTGGAACCAGATCAGCCAGCAGGTCGTGGGCCAGCTCAAGGACTGGGCCAAGGCGCATGCCGGCGATTCCGCGCCCGAGCTGCCGGCCAGCGCCCACGGCATCTGGCCGCTGCCGGCCGACATGGGCACGCTGCACGCGCTGACCGCCAATACCAGCAACATCCTGTGGGCCGGCCTGAAGAGCGGCGAGGTCTACCGCAACGGCCCGGGCTGGTGGTGGCCCGAGCACTGGGGCTGCTGGATCAAGAACACCGGCCCGTCGCAGATCGCCTTCGTGCTGAAGGACGTGGCGAACCAGGCGATCGAGGTCTTCGTGGGCGTGCGCGGCGTACAGGGCCGTGCCTCGGTCGCGACGTTGAAGAGCGAAGGCGCGCGCACGGCCACCGTGGCGATGACCCACGAGCAGGACAAGGTAATGGCGATGAGCCTTCCGGCGCAGCCGGAGGACGAGCGGCTGGTGGTGATCAACGTCTCGAGCGACGTGGCGGCGGATTTCCGCGCCACCACCGGCGGCGTGGACTTCCGCTCCTGCGGCGTCGGCGTGCGCTGGGTCTATGCCTGCCGCGAAGACGACGTGCTGGCGCGCATGAAGATGGTCGAGGCGATCGCGCTCGGCGACTTCGAGCGGCTGAAGCGCCAGCCGCCGGAATCGGACTTCTTCCTTCACACGTGACACAGCGATGCTCGTGATCTGCTACGGGATGGCGAAGTCCGGCAGCACGCTGGCCTACGAGCTGGTGCGCGGCGTGCTGGGAAGCGCCGGCCACAGCCAGGCCAGGATCAAGAGCAAGGCCTTGCGCAAGCGCGACGACGGCAACTACCTGGCGACGGTCGCGCGCGAGGCGCTCGAGGACGCCATGGCCAAGATCGGCTCCGAGCGCATCGTCGCGGCCAAGACCCACAAGGTCTTTACCGACGACATGTTCCCCTGGATCGAAGAGATGCAGGCGGCCCGCAAGCTCCAGGTCATCGCCTCCTATCGCGATCCGCGCGACATCTGCCTGTCCCTCGTCGATCACGGCCAGCGCTCGCGCGCCAAGGGCGACGGCTCCTATGCCCATGTCGGCGATCTCGAGCGCGCCATGCATCTGGTCGAGAAGGCGATCCCCAAGTTCCGCCAATGGGGCGCTGTGGAGGGGACGCTGCGGATGTTCTACGAGACTGTGGCCTTCGCGCCGGATGCGGCGATCGACGCGATCGAGGCCGTGCTCGGCGTCAAGGGCGACCGGGAAGCGGCCAAGAAGCACGCTTTCGAGGACGCTTTCACCCAGCTCAACAAGGCCAGGAAGAACCGCTACGAGGACGAGCTGGACGACGCGCAGAAGGCCATGATGCTCGATGCCTTCGGCGTCTTCATCGAGAAGGTCTGCGGGCGCAACGACCAGGAATGGTTTTCGCGCCATCGCCGCCGCGTGATGCGGCGGCTGGCCGCGGAGAGCGCCGCCGGAGACGGCACGGCGAACGGCGACGGCGCCGCGGGAGGCGGCTGAGACGTGGAACTGATCCTGCATATCGGCACCGAGAAGACCGGCACCACATCGGTCCAGAACTTCTTCCGCACCAACCGCGAAAAGCTCGCCAAGCGCGGCGTCCTCTATCCGGTGGCGCCGGGCCAGCGCAACCACACCGCTCTCGCGGCCGCGGCGCAGGAGATCTCCAAGCGCGATCCGCTGCGCAAGACCGCCGGCCTCAAGACCGACGAGCAGGTGCGCAAGTTCCGCGGCAAGCTCCTGGCCGATCTCGAGCGCGAGACCAAGGCCAAGCCCTTCAAGCTCGCGGTGATGTCGAACGAGCACTGCTCGTCGCGCCTGCTCGAGGACGGCGAGGTGCAATGGCTGCACGACAAGCTCGCCAAGCTGTTCTCGAAGACGCGCATCGTCGTCTATCTGCGCCGACAGGACGACTACCTGCTCAGCACCTATTCGACCTCGGTCAAGAGCGGCGGCACCCAGCCGCTGGCGCTGCCGACCGAGCGCAAGGTGCAGCAGCGCTACGACCATTGGGACATGCTCTCGCGCTGGGCGCGGATTTTCGGGCGCGAGAACGTCGTCGCCCGCCGCTTCGAGAAAACCGCGCTCAAGAACGGCGACATCGTCGACGACCTCCTCGAGGCCGCGGGCATCGAGCTGGCGCCGGCTTACGAGAAGCCGCAGAACGTCAACGAGAGCCTGGACGGCCAGTCGCTGGAGTTCCTGCGTCTCTTTAACAAATTCGTCCCCCGCTTCGCGGAAGGCGACCTGAACCCCGTGCGCGGCAATATCGCCGACACGCTGAGCCGGTTCTCGGACGGGCCGCTCCTGACCCTTCCGGAGCGGGAACTGGCGGAATTCCAGGCCTCTTTCGCCGATTCCAACGCCAAGGTCGCCGCGGAATATTTCGGCGGAGCGCGGCCCGGCTCCGACGATCCGCTGTTCGAGCGGCGCAGCGACAATCGGGCGCGTGTTCATCACGCGCCGCTTACGGTTGAACGCGCAGTGGAATTGGGGGCGCTGCTGTGGCAGGAAAAGCAGGCGCAGGTGAACCGACTCGCGCAGAAGCTCAAGGACGGCCGGGCCGAGCTCAAGCAGACGCGGCGCAAGCCCAGGAGCGAGGACGCATGAACGAGGTGACGGACTAGGATACCGAAATGCTTTTGAGCCTGAACAAGAAATTCCTCTTCATCGCCAATTTGAAGACCGCTTCCACTTCGATCGAGCGCGTGCTTTCGAACCATTGCGAGCTGCGCCTCACCCAGTCCAACCACGCCAAGCATCAGACCTTCATCGAGTTCGCCGAGCGCTTCAAATGGATGCTGTCGCTCACCAATGTCGAGGATCTGTTCGTCTTCGGCGTGATCCGCGACCCCGTCGATTTCGTGCTCAGCCTCTACAATTCGCACAAGCGCGAGCAGTTCAAGGAGAACCCGCGCCTCTATACCGGCGACATGGATTTCGCGCGCTTCATCACCCAATGGGTGCCGCGCAACGCCGACCAGCTCAAGAACCAGTATCTGCGCTTCGTCAGCACCGAGGGCCGGCTCATCACCAACCTGCTCATCTCCTACGACAAGATCGACGCAGGGCTCGAGATGGTGGCCAACAGAATAGGCGTGCCGGAGCTCACCAAGCTGCCGCGCGCCAATGCCAGCCCCTCGGGCATGAAGCGCGACGAGCTGACCCGCGAGCAGATCGAATGGATCGAGGCGCGCTTCCGCCGCGACCGCGAGTTCATCGACCGCCACGCCGACCGCCTCACCGGCGTCTGACGGACGGCGCCGGAAACGGGTTTTTCCCAGGTTTATCCGGCATTTGGCGCGCAACCGCCTCGCAATTTCACGGCAAGCAAATCTCACCTCGACTCATATGTCGTCGAGATGTCACGGTTCTCCAGATTAAAAAGATTTGTGACGGAATCCGGTATATCGGTGGTTGAAACCGGTTAGAATATTTCGGGGGCACGTGTGGATTCGCAATTCTTTGGGGCTATGCGCTAACAAAAGTGAAAACGCTTCTTCTCGTTTACCAACTGGCGAGCGGTGAGGAGATTGCCGAGACGATGCTGCGCTCGGCGCTCGGCGATCTCGTGCGCGTTTGCGAATACCGGGTCGATCCGGATTGCTGCGGCCATCTCGGCTGCCGCCGTGCGTCTGAATTCGACCGCGCGGGCTATCAGCTCTTCGTGCATCGCGCCGCCGCCGACGGCTCGCTCGAAGTCCCCAAGACCGGCGATCTCACCGTCGTGCAGCTGCGCGAGCCGACGCGCCGCGCGCTCACCCTTTATCGCGCCGATCTGGCAGAGCGCGGCCGCGCGCATTCTCCGGAGGCGTTGCAGAGCTTCCTCGCGAGCGAGGCGCTGCGCACGGTCGATTTCCAGCGCAAGTGGGAAGCGGCCCCGCGCCGTTTCGTGCTGCGCACCGAAGCGCTGGCCGCGGCGCCGCGCGATACGCTGGACGAGCTTCTCTCCGAAGCCGGTGTGCGCCGCGAGGCCGGCGGCATCGTCCCGGTGCCCGCGCTCGGCGAGGACACGCTCGGCGCTTTCGAGGCGGATGCCGATTTCCTGCGGCCCTTGCATGCCGAGTTCATGAACCTGCTCGCGGAGGAGGTGGACTATCTGGGCTATCCGCTTTGGCAGGACCGCAAGCCCGCCTCCGGCCCGGTGACCACGATCTATCGTGCCCGCCGGGCGCTCGCCGACGGACGCTTCGACGAGGTGATCGCCGGCCTGGGCGCCTTCGTCGCCGTCAACGGTGCGGAGCCCGAGGTGCGCGCGATCCTGGGCCAGGCCTTGCTCGAAGCCGGCCGCGAGGTCGAAGGCCGCCGCGCGCTGGACGGGCTCATCAAAGCCAGCCCCGACAATTTCGAGGCCTATGGGATACTGGCGCGTCATGCCCACCGGCTCGGCCTCGCCATCGAGCTGCGCGGCATCCTGCGCGAGGCCATGAGCCGGCCGGGCGGCCCCGAATGGACGCGCGCCTTCCTGGGCAAGAACCGGATCGAATCCGATCTGTCGCGGGAGCTTCCGCCCGCCGCCCACAAGCCGCTGGTCGGCCGCAGCGCGGTCGTTGGCGGCTTCAGCTGGATCCTCGGCCGCAAGCCCGAAAGCGACGCGGTCATCGAAGGCCACCGCCACCTGCACGACGACGACGAGCTGCGCACGACCCTGCTGCGCTCGCAGGAGTTCCGCGAGTTCCACGAGCGGTTCGAGGCCGGGATGGAGCATGCGCCGGAGGAGGCGAGCCCGGTCACGCGCGACGACCTGCTGCAGGCATTGCGGTGGCTGCTCAACCGCCCCTTGCGCTCGCGCGCGGAAGCCGACGATCTTCTGAGCTCGCCGTCCCCGGCGGCGTTGCGCCTGCGCCTGATCGGCGAAGCGGAATTCGCCTCGGCCTGGCGTCACATGGCCGACGATTTCTGAGCCCGCGGCCGCTTCCCAACGCGCGCGGGGCGACGCTATACAGTCGCCACCATGCCAAACGCACAGAACCCCAATATCCTGATCGGCGCGTCCATCCCGCGCTCGGGCCATCACTTTCTCGCCGACATGATGACGGGCTATTTCGGCCCCGATCTGTACTACTGCGAGTACTATACGCTGGCGAATTGCTGCAAGCAGGTGCCGTGCACGCGGCGCGGCAACTTCGGCACCATCTACCAGAAGAGCCACGACCGCGACTTCAAGCTGCCGGCCGACGTCGCCGATGCGCTCTATCTCATCCAGTACCGCCATCCGGTGCCCGAGGCGCTGTCGGACCGCGAACTCGACATCAAGGACACGCTCGGCCGGCCCAGCCTCGGCTACCGCCGCACGCGCGCGGGCTTCATGCAGTGGCTGGCGGCGAAGGCGGTCTATTACCGCCGCTTCCACGACAAATGGATGGCCAAGCGCCTGCCCAATGCGCTTTATCTCGATTACGCGCAGCTCTCCAAGCGGCCGGGCGAGATCATGCGCGAGATCCTCACCCGCTCGGGCGCCGCGGTCGACGAGGCGCGCCTCAAGCAGGTCGTCGAGCGCTCGGGCGGCTCGCGCGGCGGCGGATCCGAGACCTACAAGCCGCGCGTGGTGAGCGACAGCCCGTATTTCGACGCCGAGCTTCTGGGCGCGCTCGAGGATTTCGTGCTCAAGCGCTGCCCGGCCTACGGCTTCTCGCGCGAGCTCGGCGGCTCGTACGAGGACAGCGCGCTCTACGGCCTCATCCTGCTCAAGGACCAGAACGAGCCTCTGCCCGGCGGCGGCGAGGGCAAGCGCTTCAAGATCGCGGCCAAGCTCGCGCCCGATCATCCCGAGGTGCGCCGGCGCAACATCGTGCGCATGCTGCGCGAGAACCACGTCACCCAGGCGCTGAAGCGGGCCGAGGCGCTGGTCGCGGACGAGCCGCTCTATGCGCCCGGCTACGAGCTGCTGTTCCGCGTCTCGGCCGATACCGGCACGCCGGTGCCCGAAGCGGCGCTCACCGGCAACGCGCTCGTCGCCTGCTCGGAAAGCGCCGAGCTTCTCACCAGCCTCTCGGAGGCGTTCCTCGCTGCCGGCTATTCCGTCAACGCCGTCGCCGCCGCGTCGCTCGCCGCCCAGCTCGATCCCGACAGCGAGGATATCCGCGACCGGCTCGAAGCCGCGCTGTCGAGCGCGAAAAAGTAGCCCAAAGTAGCCCATGGATCCTGCGCCGATCGCCCTGCCGCTGCTGATCGCCCTGGCGGCCGGGCTGATCGGGCTGGCGGTGGGAAGCTTCCTGGGCGTGCTGGTGCTGCGCCTCCCGCACCGGCAACCGGTGGCGATGGCGCGTTCGCAATGCCCGCATTGCGGACACGTCTTGCGGCCGGGCGAGCTGATCCCGGTCGCAAGCTGGCTGATCCAGCGGCGGCGCTGCCGGGCTTGCGGCGCAACGCTCTCGGCCTTCTATCCCGTCATGGAGCTCGCCGCCGCCGCGGTTGCGATCGGCGCCGCGGTCTTCCTGCCGTGGCCCGAATCGATCTTTGCCTGCCTGGCCGGATGGGCGCTGCTGGTGGCGGTGGGCTTGGCTGTCGGGCTCGCGGATCGATTGTGACCGGCACGGCTGTCATGTTAGGACCAGCCCATGGATGACGAACGCGATCTCGAGGTCCGGCTTCAGAACCTGCTCGCCAAGCGCGGGCAAGAGCTGGTCAAAGGGCTGGTCGAGGAAGTCAGCAGCCTGCATCGCGAGATCGCGGGGCTGAAGCGCGAACTCGGCGCGCTCGCCGACTACCAGGCCACGCGCGCCCGCTGGCTGGAGATCGACGGCGCCACCACGCGCACGCTGCGCCTGCCCACGACGGTCACGATAGAGGCGGACCACCTGCTGCGCCCGCGCGACGGCTTCTATGCCATGGAATACACCGACGTCGGCCGGCCGTTCCGCTGGACGGGGCCGCTGCCGCAGTTCTCCTTCGACGTCTTCATCGACCGCCGGCCGGGTGTCGATCTCAAGCTCGAGGCGTTGAGCTGCATCGATTTCGAGCAGCAGAAGGACGTCATGCTGGTGGTCGACGGCGCGCCGGTGTCCGTCGAGCTCGAGCCCAACGGCTCGGGCTTCGACTGGATGGCGTTCCTGCCGCCGCGCGACGACGCGCGCTCGAGCAACATCGTCTTCGTCCTTCCCGCCGTGCTTACGCCGTCCGACGGCAACGATCCCCGCCCCATGGGCATCGCCTTCGCCCGCCTCACGCTTGTCGCGCGAGAATCCGCACCCGGATGAGCATGCCCCGCATCACCGCCGCGATCTGCACCTATAACCGCTACGATCTGCTGCCCAAGGCGATCGCGAGCCTGGAGCGTCAGAGCCTTCCCAGGTCCGACTACGAGATCCTGGTGATCGACAACTCGCCCGATCACGCGCAGTCGAGCGAGTTCTCGATCGGCTTCAAGGACGCGCCGGGCCTGAGCTGGGTGATCGAGCGCATGCCGGGCCTCTCCAACGCGCGCAACGTCGCCGCGCGCATGGCCAAGAGCCCGCTCGTCGCCTACATGGACGACGACGCCGTCGCCGCGCCCGACTGGCTCGAAAAGCTCGTGGCCGTGTTCGATCGTTTCGGGCCCGAGGCCGAGGTCGTGGGCGGCCGGGTCGATCCGATCTGGGAAGTGCCGCAGCCGCGCTGGCTGCCCGACAGCCTGCTCGGCAACGTCTCGGTGGTGAACTGGGGCGGCAGCGACCGCTTCGCGGCGCCGGGCGAATGGGTCGCCGGCACCAACATCGCCTTCCGCATCGCCTCTCTCGACAAGGCCGGCGGCTTCTCGGTCCATCTGGGCCGCACGCGCGGCGGCCAGGCGCTGCTCTCCAACGACGAGACCGACGTGATCGAGCGCATGACCGTGCAAGGCGCGCGGCTGATCTATGCGCCGGGCGCCGTGGTCGAGCACCTGGTGCCGTCCGAGCGCCTCACCCAGGGCTGGTTCCGCCGCCGCGTCGCCTGGCAGGCCGTGTCGGACTACCTGCTCGACCCCGAGCGGCTGTTCGAAAAGGCGCCGAGCTATTGGCGCGGCGTCACCGAGTTCTATGCGCGCCTTCCGCCCAAGGACCGCAACCCTCGCGGCCTCTACGTCGAGCAGCACGACGGCGAAATGTTCCGCATGCAGATGAGCGCGCTCTACAACTTCACGGTCGTGATGCTGACCGGCTTCCGCGGCCTGGACGGCGGATGAGCGCGATGACCGGCGCGGCGCGTGCGAAGGTCTGGCCGGGTGCGCGCGTCGCGGTGCTGTCGCCGACCCCCACCCATCCGCAGGATTTCGGCAACCGCAAGCGCGTCCACGCCATCTGCAAGCGCTATACCGACGAGGGCGCGCTCGTCACCTTCGTCCACTATCCGGCCGAGCTCGAATGGCGCGGCCAGCTGCCCTGGCGCGCCGAGCGCGAGATGAGCCAGGCCTGGGCGCAGCACTTCACCGTCGGCCCGACGCGGACGCTGCATACCGATCCGAGGGGCTACAACCACTCGATCGACGAATGGTGGGACCATTCGATCGGCGACTTCCTGCACTGGCTGTTCTCGGTGCAGACCTTCGATATCTTCATCGTCAACTATTCCTGGCTCAGCAAGGCGCTGGAATACGCGCCGAAATCGACCTTCAAGATCCTCGACACCCACGACAAGTTCTCGGGCCGCCGCGGCATGCTGGAGCAGCTCGGGCTGAACCCCGAATTCTTCTATACCAGCGAGTCGGAAGAGCGCGTGGCGCTGGGCCGCGCCGATCTGGTCTGGGCGATCAAGCAGGAAGAGGCCCAGCAGCTCGCGCAGATGACCGAGACGCCGGTGCTCGCCATGCCGCATCTCGACCCGCTGCGTCCGCTGGCGCGGCCGGCGCCCGATCCGGACGGCTATTTCCGCGTCGGCGTCATCGGCGCGCGCAACAACGTCAACCGCATGAACATCAACGCGTTCCTGCAGGTTGCCGAGCCGGTGTTCCGCAACGGCTTTGCGCCCATCAAGGTCGTGATCGCCGGCACGGTCTGCAGCCTGATCGAGAACGTCGGCAGCCCTTTCGTCGAGCTGCGCGGCCGCGTCGACGACGTCGAGGATTTCTACGCCTCGGTGGATTGCGTCGCGGTGCCGATGCGCGTCTCGACCGGCCTCAAGATCAAGACCGGCGAGGCGATCTCGCTGGGCGTGCCGGTGGTATCGCTCGCCCACGCCTTCGAAGGCTACGAGCCGGCGCACGAGCTCCACACCCTGCGCGACTTCCCCGACATGGCGCGCGCGCTCACCGAGCTTTCCTTCGCGCCGCGCGAGACGCTCGACGCGCTGGCCTCGGCGTCGCGTGCGGCGCACCGCAAGACCTCGACCGCGATCCAGGAAGCCTTCCGCCGCAGCGACGTCTTCGCCCGCGACAAGCGCCAGCTGATCGTCATCGCCGTCGATTCGCGCGCCTTTCTGGAAGGCAGCATCTTCAACCTGGCGCTGGCTTCGATGCGCGAATACCTGAGCAGCTTGTGCATGCTCATGGTGGTCGTGGTGCGCGGCAAGGCGTCCGAGGTCGCCGCAAATCCGGCCGCCGTCGACCGTTTCGGCCGCGTGGTCGTGGCGTCGGATCTCGACGACGCCGAGGCGCTGCGTCCGCTGCTCGCGGAGCACGGGGTCGAAGTCGTCGCGGTCGACGAGTTCCTGAAGCGCGCCCAGCCGGCGCTGGTGGTCGCCGACGCGCTGCATCCCGCGCTCAGGACCGAGAGCACGCCCGACGCCGTCCTGATCTCGCGCGTCGAGATGATGGCGTTTTCGGAAGGCCGGCCGTATTTCGAAGTGCCGGCAGGAGGCTATGCGCGCGCCTATGCGGCGACGCCGGCCCTTTCGGCGGAAACGGCCAGCCGCATCGCCGCCTCCGGCGCGGAGCATCTTCCCGCTCCGTGCTTCTGGCGCTCGCACCACATCCGCTTCCCGCGCATGCGCGACATGAGTGGAACGCGCTCGGTGGCGCTGCTGGGTCGGCCCGGCGCGCCGGCGGTGCAGATGGCCGCCGCCATGGCACGCGCCTGGAAGCTCAATCCCTTCGCGGTCTGCGGGCTCGGCGAGGAGCCTCCCCCGGACCAGGCGCTGCCGTGGTTCAGCGCGGACGACTACATCGCGCAGCTCCTCGCCGCGCGCACGCCGCTTCCGAGCTTCGCCGTCGACCTGTCGACGGGGCAGCCGGGCCTTCCGCTCTGCCGCGAGTTGCTGGAGCGGCTGCGGGTGCCCACGATCGCCACCGCGCCGATCGCGCTGCATCGCTCCTTCGCGGCGGAGCCCAACCTGCTGCGCGCCGCGACGGAGGGCGAGCTATGGACCTCGCTGCGCTTCCTGGCGCAGGAATCCGACGAGGTCATCGACCACGCGCTCGGCATCGTATGGTCGGACCAGAACAGCGACCGCGGCTGGGCATGGATCTGGCGCTACTGCACCAATCTGTTCGAGACCAGGGACGCGCAGTTCACCTGATCGCGGTCATTCGACCGGGGGAGCCGGCTTCGGTCACCGGACTTCCTGCGCCCATTTCAGCAGCTTGGCCTGCCGGCGGTCGGCGTTGAGCGCGGCCTCGAACTCCGCCCAGTTGGCGATCCTGTCCTGGTAGCGCACCTCGCGGTCCTGCACCGTGGCGCTCCAGATCCGGCGGCCGGGCTCGAGCTTGGGCGCGCCGATCGCCTCCAGCGCTGCGAGCGTCGACGTCAGCGCCGCTTCGGGCGCGACGGATTTCAGCTGCGTCTCATAGTTGATGCGAATCGCCGGCAGGCCGCGCTCGTCGATCTGTTCGTCGATCCACTCGTACCAGTGCCGGACATAGCGCGCCCACTTGACGAACTGCTCGGCATCGGGCGCGGGCTTGACGGCGGTGGTGTCGACGTTGACGTGAAGCTTGACGGTGCGCGCCTTTATGCCGGAGATGAAGCTCTCGATGGGGCGCCGCCGCAGAACGATATAGCCCACGTCTTCGCGCGAGAAGATCTCGCTCTCGACCAGCTCGCGCTGCAGATGCGCGCCGAACAGCTTGAACACCAGCAGCTTGCCGCCGCCGGCCTCGCTGATCAGCTCCAGGGTGCGGCCGGGATGGGCGGCGCGCCATCGGCACAAGCCGGCGTCGTCGACGATCTCGCCGCCGGACGCCGCGCGCAGCGCCGCGTGATCGGCCTCGGTGAAGAGATGCACGCCCCTGGGGTGGAACAGCTCGGACTTCATGTGGATGTCCGGACAGCTGTGCAGGAGATGGCACAGATGGCTGGAGCCGGTCCTGGGCACGGCCAGGATGCAGACGAATTTCAACTTATGGGTGAGCGGCGCGCGCGACATTCCGGGACACTAATCAAGGCCCCAGGCGATAGCCAGGGCCCCCGAATTGGGCTAAGGCCAGCTTTACTGATTATATTGCAACTGAGTAAGAATCGCCGGGCGGGCCGTGGCCAAGACTTCCATCCTCCTCTCGCACGAACGTTCGGGAAGCCATCTGGTGGGCGAGTATATCGGCTCGCTCGAGAACTTCCGCATGGTCGACGAGGTGTGCAATCCGGGCGCCGTGCGTCCGGGCAAGCACCCCGAATCGTTCCACCGCTTCCGCTACGACTACATCCTGAAGGACGAGTCTTATCTGCTCGATCCCAGCCGCCAGCGCCATGTCGATTTCTGCGGCGGCTTCTTCGACCACCTGCGCCGGCTCAAGGCACCCAACGACATCGCGATCGACATCAAATACGGCCATGTGCAGAACTTCGAATGGTGGTGGTGCCCGGTGCTCGAGCGGCCGTTCCTGCTCACGCTGGCGCAGGAGATCGATATCGGCATCGTCCATCTCTATCGCGAGAACGTGGTCGAGGCGACGGTGTCGAGCCTGATCGCCGACAAGCGCAAGGTGTGGCATTCCTGGGAGGCCGGCGCCGACAGGCCGCCCGAGCGCTACAACCTTCCGGTCCCCGCAATCGTCTACCGCGCCAAGCTGCTCGAGCGGCAGACCGCGCTCTACAAGGACTGGTCGGCGCGCAACCGCAAGCTGTCCCTCACCTATGAGGAAGTATCCGCCGGCCTCGAGGACGGCGGCGAAGCCCAGTCCAGGCTGAACGCCTTCCTGGGCTCGAAGCCCAAGCGCGCGTTCAAGCCCAAGCACCGCAAGCTTACCCCGCCGCTGCGCGAGGTGGTCGAGAACTACGACGAGCTGAAGCGCGCTTGCGACGCCGAGGGGCTGTCCCGGTTTGTCCCCTAACGGCGCACCGAAGTCCGACGCCGCCCCGGCCGTTCCTGCCGGGCTGTTGGCGGGCTCGGCGGGCATGGCCGTCGAGTACCGCTATCCCGATTTCCTGTGCATCGGCGTGCAAAAGGCCGGCACCAGCTGGCTCGACGTCAATCTGCGCCGTCATCCGCAAATCTGGCTGCCGCCGATGAAGGAGCTGCAGTTCTTCAGCCATGTGCATCTGCCCGCCACGCGGCGCTGGACCGACCGCCAGCGCCGCCATCGCGGCCTGCAGTTCCTGCGCCGCTACATGGAGCGCAATGCGCCCGAGGCGTGGAACTATCGCTATGTCGGCCGGCTCGCCGACCTGATCGCGGGGCCGGTGACCGACGGCTGGTACGGCCGCATGTTCGCGCTCGCGAGCCCCGAGCGGATTTGCGGCGAAATGACGCCGGAATATTCCCTGCTGCCGGAGGCCGGCATCGAACACGTGCTCAGGCTGTCGCCGGACGTGCGCATCATCCTGTCGCTGCGCGACCCGATCGAGCGCAGCTGGTCGCATATCCGCATGCTGGCGCGGCAGCGCGGAATCGAGGCCGCCGCGGAGCTGGTGCCCTTCGCCCATGTCGAGGACCACCTCGAGCGCGCCGACTATGCCGCCATCGTCGCGCGATGGCGCCGGTTCATCCCGGAGGACCGCTTCCACGTCGTTTTCATGGACGACGTGGCGGAGCGGCCTTACGAGGTCCTGGAAAAGCTCTGCGGCTTCCTGGGCGTGAGCTATGAGCCCGGCGTCTTCAAACGGGCCGAGGAGTCCGTGCACGCGGGCGAGGCGCAAGAGATGCCGCCTGCCGTGCTTGCGGCGCTGAAGGAAAACCTCAAGCCCGCCTATGACGGGATCGCCGCGCTCTACCCTGAGATCGGCGCTCGCTGGACGGCCCGGTATTACTGACGTTGCGCCGCGCCGCGGCGCCGAATACGCCGATGTTGCGCCGTTGGTTTGCGGCATGGCACTTTGGCCGCGCAATCCGTGACGGATCTTCGCCTTGCCCTCCGACAAGCCGTGGAACACAGCCGAGGTGCCGCAGGAGATCTTCGACTCCTTCGGCATGATCGGGCCGGAGGAACGGCGCTGCTTCTGGTGGCTGGCGCGCCATTGCGCGAGCGGCGAGGGCGCCATCGTCGATGCCGGCGCCTTCGTCGGCGCCTCGACCCTGTGCTTCGCCTCGGGCGCGGCCGCCGCGGGCATCGAGAGCGTCAAAGGCGGCAAGCCGGTCCATGCTTACGACTATTTCGCGGCCATCGACGCCTATGTCGCCCAGGCCATCTCCAAGAAGTTCCGGCCCATCGCGCAGGGCGAATCCTATCTCGACATCTTCCAGCAGCAGACCGCCAGATATGCTTCCCTCATCGAGGCGCATCCGGGCGATTTCATGCAGGCGCGCTGGAGCGGCGCGGCCGTCGACATCCTGTTCATCGACGTCGCCAAGCGCGCCTGGCTGAACAGCCACGCCATCGCCGAGTTCTTCCCGAGCCTGGTGCCGGGACGCTCGATCGTGGTGCACCAGGATTATTTCCACTGCTGGCATCCCTACATCCACATCGGCATGGAGTTCTTCGGCGACGCCTTCGAGCTCGTCGACGAGCTGGTGCTGCACCAGAGCCGCGTGTGGCGGCTGGTCGCGCCGCTGCCGCCCGAGAAGATCGCGCGCATGAAGGCCTATGACCTCGACCGCGAGGAGCGCCTGGCGCTGCTCGACCGGTTGATCGAGCGCTCTTCGGCCGCCTGCCGCCCGATGATGGAGGTAGTGCGGCTGTGGCAGATCTGCCTGGACAAGGACTATGACGGCGTGGCGGCCGAGCTCGAACGACTGCGCCGGGTCTACGGCATCGACGGGCGGCACGAGCTGTGGTGCCGCCAGGCGCTGATGGTCGAGAAATATCGCGCCGACCAGCTCGGCGCCGCCAAGGTCCGGTGATGGCCGAACAACGCCGAAATCCGCAGACGCCGGACCGGCACCAGAGCCCGGCCGTGACGGACGGCGAGCCGCGCGAATTGCGCTATCCCGACTTCCTCTGCATCGGCGCGCAGAAGGCGGGCACGACCTGGCTCGACCGCAACCTGCGCCGCCATCCCAGGCTCTGGTTCCCGCCGATCAAGGAGCTGCACTATTTCAACGAGCTCTATGTCCCGAGCAGCCGCAGCTGGACGGCGCGCTATCGCCGCGACAAGGGCGCGGCTGCGTTCCAGCGCTATCTGAAGCGCGTGCCGGACGAGGAGGCGCGCGACTACCGCCAGCTGGCGCGCATGGCCGACATCGTCACCGGCCCGATCTCGGACGACTGGTACGGCCGCATCTTCGCGCTGGCGGGGGAAGAGCGCATCGCGGGCGAGATCACGCCCGACTACAGCCTTTTGCCCGACGCCGGCATCGAGCATGTCCTCAGGCTCGCGCCGAACGTGCGCATCATCCTGTCGCTGCGCGATCCGATCGAGCGCAGCTGGTCGCATATCCGCATGAGCGCCCTGGGCTACGGCGAGAAGGGGCCGGAGATGATTCCGCAGCTCGCCAGCAACCCCGATGTGCTGGCGCGCTCGAACTATCCCGCGATGATCGCGCGCTGGCGCAGGTACGTGCCCGAGGACCGGTTCCTCGTCGTGTTCATGGACGACATCACCGCCGAGCCGCATGCGGTGCTGCAGACGCTCTGCCGGTTCCTGAAGGTGCCGTTCAACGAGAAGCGGTTCCGCAAGGCCGCCGCCGCGGTCCATGTCGGCGAGGCCAAGCCGATCCCCGCCCCTGTGCTCGCCACCCTCAAGGACAGGCTCAAGCCGGTCTACGAGGAGCTGGGCGGGCTCTACCCCGAGATCGCGGAACGCTGGGCGGCCAGGCATTATTGAGCGGCGACCGCTCCATCTTTAAGGTAGCGGCTTGATTTGACTCTGTCGCAGGTTGCGGCGGATCAAGGGCGATCGAATGAGGCTTGATCGAATTCGGCCGTATCAACGCGGCGGCGCGCTCTATTGCCTGATCGCGGCCGTCGCGATCGGCGCCTCTGCGCGTGCGGGCCTGTTGCCTGGGCACGACCTCGCGCAGATCGCGCCGCTGTCGGGCCATCTCGTCGTCAACGGGTTGTCGCTATGGTTCGCCGCCGGCGCGGTTACCGGACCGGGCCAACGCTCGGCAATGATGCGCGTGGGCGTTTTCCTATCGTCCTATGCGCTGGGGATCGTGGGTCTGATCCTGGCCGTCAGTGCCGTCTTCGACCTCACGATGCTCGATGCACCGGCGCTCCTGCTCGTCGTCCCGGGGCTTGCGGGATTGCTGCCGATTCTTGCGGGCGGGGAAGAGCGCCACGTGGGCGCCGAAGCCCTCGACGAACTGCCGCGCATTCCGTTCGGCCCGCTGCTGGCCGGTTTCGCCGGCTCGGTCGTGCGGCAAACGATAGTGTGGATCGTGCTGTTCGCTGCGTTCTTCCTGCTGGTCGAATGGTACTTCGTTCTGAAGCACGTCCTTTGGCAGGGCGCGCGCTACGACTTGTTCTCCGTCGCAAGGAACAATATCGCGGCGGCGCTTGATGCCTGGCCGGTCGTGGTTCCTCTGTTCTTCATCGGGATCGTGACCGCATCGAGCGGTTGGGGGCCGCTCCTGCGTCCCGCCGTCGAAGGCTTCAAGGAACGGCTCGGATTCGCGAGCCTGACGCCGCACCAACGCGCGATCGTTCAGGCGCGGCTGTATCGGCTTTGGAGCTACGCCAATGCCCCCGAGCAGGAGGGCGGTTCGATCGCGGCCCTGTTCCTGCCGCTGGTTCCGGCGTTCGCGTTCGTGGGACTGGCCCTGTGGTTCCTTTGGGAAAGCCAGGCCGTGGCGGAATGGCTGTTTCCGGCTACCGGGCCGCGATCGCCGGGCGCGTGGAGCTTGCTCGTCCGCAACCACAAAGCCTTGATCTGGCCGACGATGCTGATCGTCCCCGCGGCCTGGAGCCTGTACCGCTTGGGGACCGACCTCTGGCCGCAAGCCTTGAAGCAGGCGCTTGTCGTGGATCTCCAGAAGGGTCCGGGTTTCGACATGGGCCAAATCCGTGCCTTGCGGCGCGCGATAGCGCGCGACACCAGGCAGAGCCGCGACGAAAGCGCGTTTGCGCCGCCGGGCTATCTGTTGGAGCAACGCCTTCGCCGCAGCCGGTGGCTCTATGCCGCTTCCATCGTCGCGCTGCTGGTGGCGGTCCTCGTCACCTGGCGCAGCTTGGCGGGCTATACGCTCATCACCGACGCCGGCTTCGAGGATGTCGGCTTCCTGACGGGCCGGCACTTCTATCGATACGACGAGGTCGTCTCCGTCCAGCCGACGTGCTTCCTGCTTCGCAACGACGATGTCGGCTATCAGGTCGAGTTCCGAGACGGCCGCTCCGCCGATCTGCTGGAGGAAAGCGACTTGCCCGGGGCTCTCGCGCCGCTCGTGCGCATCGACGAGCGGCTCCGGCATTCGCGCGCGGCGTTCCGGCCCCTGGCCGACAATCCCCTGGGACTGGAAAGCGCCCGGGACTGCGCCCGGACCCTGGGGGCCAAATACGGCGACGGACCGGGTTTCGCCCGGATCATGCATGCGCCGGCGAAATGAACGGCCGCCTGAGCTTGACCGCCAAGCCTTGGTCAGTATATTGCGCGGCTCCCGTGAACCGGCCGAGGGCGGGAGTCGGTCTCCGACCAGTATTGGCCCAATGAATTCAAGGACTTAAGACCATGTTCGCGGTCATCCGCACAGGCGGCAAGCAGTACAAAGTCGCCAAGGACGACGTCATTTCGGTCGAGAAGCTGATCGGCGATGCCGGCGGCACGATCACCTTCGGCGAGGTCCTCCTGCTGGGCGGCGACAGCCCGAAATCCGGCGCGCCGCTCGTCAAGGGCGCCTCGGTCGTGGCCGAGATCGTCGCCCAGGAGCGCGGCGAGAAGGTCATCGCCTTCAAGAAGAAGCGCCGCAAGAACACGCACCGCAAGCGCGGCCATCGTCAGCACTTCACGAAAGTGAAGATCACCGAAATCCACGCGGGCTAAGGAACTTACGTCATGGCGCACAAGAAAGCAGGCGGCTCGTCGCGCAACGGTCGCGATTCGAACCCCAAGATGCTCGGCGTGAAGGTGTTCGGCGGCCAGAAGATCGCCGGCGGCAACGTCATCGTCCGTCAGCGCGGCACCAAGTTCCACCCCGGCGACAATGTCGGCATGGGCAAGGATCACACGCTCTTCGCGCTTTGCGACGGCCAAGTGGCTTTCCGCGAAGGCTACAAGCGCCGCACGTTCGTATCGGTGATTACGAACCCGGAGCTTGCGGAGAACGCGGCGGAATAGGCGGTCCGAGAAAAGGGGCCGCCGACCTAACGGCGGCCCATTCGAGGTGAGGGAGATGGTCCGCCATCTCCCTTTTTTGTTTCCCTCGCCGATGGAGGGAATTGTCATGCCATGGTTCAGATTGGAGTCGCCTAGATTGCTGTTGAGGCCGCCGGAAGCCGCCGACGTCGAATCCATCACCGCCCAGATGGGCGATTGGGACGTCGTCAAGAACCTCGCCCGGGCGCCTTATCCGTACACGGAAGATCACGCGCGCGCCTTTCTCGCGCGCCAGGAGGAAGGCCGCGCCAAGGGCGCCGACTATGCCTTCGCGGTGACGCGCAAGCCGGACGGCGCGCTGGTCGGCATGTGCGGCGTGCACCTGCGCGAGCAGGGCTTCGAGCTCGGCTACTGGTTCGGCCGCGCCCATTGGGGGCAGGGCTATGCGACGGAGGCCGCGGCCGAGGTCCTGGGCTTCGCCTTCCGCAACCTGCGCGCCGGCGAGGTCGAGGCGGGCTGGTTCCAGGACAACCCGGCATCGGGCCGCGTCCTGGAAAAGCTGGGCTTCCGCCCCGACGGGGTGGGACTGCGCGATTGCGCGGCGCGCGGCGAGCGCGTCTTATGCAATCTCGTGATCATGAGCCGGGCCGAGTTCGGACAGAGGCAAGCCGCATGAGGTTTCTCGATACCGCCAAGGTCTATATCCGCTCGGGCAATGGCGGGAACGGCTGCGTCGCGTTCCGGCGCGAGAAGTTCATCGAGTATGGCGGTCCGTGGGGCGGTGACGGCGGCAAGGGCGGCAACGTCTGGGTGGAGGCGGTGGACAACCTCAACACCCTGATCGACTACCGCTACCAGCAGCACGTCACCGCCAAGAACGGCGAGCATGGCATGGGCAAGGTGATGACCGGGGCCAACGGCGACGACGCGGTCATGAAGGTGCCGCCCGGCACGCAGGTCTACGAGGAGGACGGCGAGACGCTGATCTGCGACCTCGCCAGGACCGGCGACCGGGTGCAGCTTCTGCGCGGCGGCAACGGCGGCTTCGGCAACGCGCATTTCAAGAGCTCGACGAACCAGGCGCCACGCACCGCCAATCCGGGCATTCCGGGCGAAGAGAAGATCGTCATCCTCAAGCTCAAGCTCATCGCCGACGTCGGCCTGATCGGGCTTCCCAATGCCGGCAAGTCGACGTTCCTGGCGCGCGTATCGCAGGCGCGGCCCAAGATCGCCGACTATCCGTTCACGACGCTCAATCCGCAGCTCGGCGTGGTGCGCATCGACGGCACCGATTTCGTGCTCGCCGATCTGCCCGGCCTCATCGAAGGCGCGCATGAAGGCGTCGGCCTGGGCGACAAGTTCTTGGGCCATGCCGAGCGCTGCGGCGCGATCCTGCATCTGATCGACGGCACGCAGAGCGAGATCGCCAAGGCCTACAAGACCATCCGCGGCGAACTCGAGGCCTACGGCCACGGCCTCGAAGACAAGCCCGAGATTCTGGTGCTCAACAAGACCGACGCCATCCCGAAAGCGGCTGCGCCCAAGAAGCGCGCGTCGCTCGAAAAGGCCTCGGGCCGCGAGGTGCTCGCGATCTCCGGCGTCACCGGCGACGGCGTGGACGACGTGCTGCGCGCGCTCGCCAAGCTCATCGCCAAGCGCCGCCAGGGCGAGCGCCGCGCCTCCGCGCCCACCAAGACCTGGTCGCCGTGAAAGCCGCACGCGGCCGCTGCCACTGGCTTCGGCCCCCCGGGCCGGTGGCGCCGGGCTTGCGCATCGGACTGCTCGGCGGCTCGTTCAACCCGGCACATGAAGGTCATGTCCATGTCAGCGAGGTCGCGCTGAAGCGCCTCGGTCTCGACTATGTGTGGTGGCTTGTGACGCCGCAGAATCCGCTCAAAGGCCGCGTCGGGCTGGCGCCTCTGGCCGACCGCCTGTGCCATGCCAGGACGATCGCGCACCATCCGCGCATCGTGGTGATGGACATCGAGCGCGCGCTCGGCACGCAGTATTCCATCGACACCCTGAAGGCGCTGCAGCGCCGCTTCCCGCTGGTCGAATTCACCTGGCTGATGGGCAGCGACAATCTCGAGATCTTCCGCCGCTGGCGGCGCTGGCAGGACATCGCGGCGCGCGTCCCCATCGCGGTCGTCCAGCGTCCGGGAACGATCCTGGCCGCGCTTTCCGCCAAGCCCATGCAGCATAGCCAGGCGCGGCGCGCGATTCGCGTGATCGACGGCAAGCGCAATATGCAAAGTTCTACCGCGCTGCGCGCCCGAGCGCTGGAATCCGAGGCCTTGGTAGGCGCGATTCCGCCGTGCTAAAGTTGCGGCTCAACGAGTGGAGTATCCGACCTGACGACCCGTAAGACGACCGGCACCAAGCGCGCTCCCAAAGCGGCGCCGAAGCCGAAAGCAGCGCCCCAGGCGAAGGCCAAAGCGGCGCCCAAGACGAAGAAGGCGGCCGCGTCCGCCTCCGCAGGTGCCGCGGACCCCACGCTGCTCAACCGCATCCTGAAATCGCTCGACGACGACAAGGCCGAGGACATCGTGACGCTGGACCTTTCCGGCCGCGCCGCGTTCTGCGACGCGATCGTGATCGCGACCGGGCGGTCGTCGCGCCACGTCGCCTCCATGGCCGAGCATCTGGCGCGGCGCCTGAAGGAGGCCGGCTACGGCACGCGGCCCGTCGACGGCGCGCGCCAGGGCGACTGGGTTCTGGTCGATGCCGGCGACGTCGTGGTGCACATCTTCCGGCCCGAGGTGCGCGCCTATTACGACCTCGAAGGCATGTGGTCGGTCGACGAGCCGTCGCGCGTCCGCGCTTGAGAAGCGAGCGCTTGCCGTGCGGCTTCTCATCCTCTGCATCGGCCAGGCGCGCGGGACATCGGAAGGCGCGCTGACCGAGGAATATGTCGAGCGCGCCGTCCATATGGGCCGCAGGCTCGGCATCATGGACGTGACGGTCGAAGAAGTCGGCGTCTCCAAGGTCCGCGAAACCAAGAAGCGCATGCAGGACGAGGCCGAGCGGCTGGCGGCGCGGGTGCCTGCGGGCGCACAGGTCGTCCTGCTCGACGCCAAAGGCAAGGGCATGACGTCCGAGGACTTCGCCGAGATGATCGGCGCGCTGCGCGATGCCGGCACCAAGCACCTGGTCTTCGTCATCGGCGGCCCCGACGGTCTGGGGAGCCTGCCCAAGATCCGCGCCGGCCGCAGCCTCGCTTTCGGGCCGCAGATCTGGCCGCATCTTCTGGTGCGCGCGATGCTGGCCGAGCAGGTCTATCGCGCGCTGACGATCCTGGGCGGACATCCCTATCACAGGGCGTAGGCCGACGCTCCGCTGCGTAACCGCTTCTTAACCACGACGTGCGAATGTCGTGTGTCGCAATGGGACGAAACCCATGGAGATCAGGAGCCCCGGCAGAGTCGAAGCCGCTTCCAGCCGCCGCGTATCCAAAGGCACGACGGGCGGCGAACAGACGTTCAGCGTCTCGGGCGCATCCGACCCCCGCCCGCAGGCCGTGGCCGCGCCCGGCCCGCTGACCGCGCTCGACTCGATCCTCACGCTGCAGGGCATGGATGACTCGCTCAGCGGCCGCTCGAAAGGCCTGGCGCATGGCGAGCACCTGCTCGACATGCTCGATCAGGTGCGCGACGGACTGCTCGCGGGCGGCATCCCGCGCTCGACGCTCAACCGCCTCGCGGTCGCCGTCGGCCGCCGCCACGAGAGCTTCGCCGATCCCAAGCTGCAAAGCGTGCTCGACGAGATCGAGCTGCGCGCGCATGTCGAGTTGGCGAAGCTCGAGATGATGGACAAGCGGGTCGCTTGATCCTCAGACCTCCAGCAGCATGCGCTGCGGGTCTTCCAGGTTCTCCTTCACGCGCACCAGGAAGGTCACGGCCTCGCGGCCGTCGACGAGGCGATGGTCGTAGGACAGCGCCAGGTACATCATCGGGCGGATGACGACCTTGTCGTCCACCGCGACCGGGCGCGGCTGGATCTTGTGCATGCCGAGGATGCCGGATTGCGGAGCGTTCAGGATCGGCGTCGACATCAGCGAGCCGAAGACGCCGCCGTTCGAGATCGTGAAAGTGCCGCCCTGGAGATCCTCGAGCTTCAGCTTGCCGTCGCGCGCCTTGAGGCCATAGTCGTGGATCGCCGCCTCGATGCCGGCGAGCGACAGGCGGTCCGCGTCGCGCACCACCGGCACGACCAGGCCCTTCTCGGTCGAGACCGCGACGCCGATGTCGTAATAGTTCTTGTAGACGACGTCGTCGCCCTCGATCTCGGCATTGACGTTGGGCAGCTCCTTGAGCGCCGCGATGCAGGCCTTGACGAAGAAGCCCATGAAGCCCAGCCGCACGCCGTGCTTCTTCTCGAAGCTCTCTTTGTATTCGGTGCGCAGCGACATCACGTGGCTCATGTCGACCTCGTTGAAGGTCGTGAGCTGGGCGGCGGTGTTCTGCGATTCCTTCAAGCGAAGCGCGATGGTGCGGCGCAGGCGGCTCATCGTCACGCGCTCTTCGCGCTCGGCATTGGCGCGCGGACCGGCAGGAACCGGCGCGGGCGCCGCCGCAGGCGCGCGGCGCGCTTCGAGCGCGGCCAGCATGTCGCCCTTGGTGACGCGGTTGTCCTTGCCGGTGCCGGCGACGGAGGCCGGATCGAGGCCGCTCTCCTCGCCGATGCGGCGCGCCGAGGGCATCACCTGGGCGTCGGGTCTGGAAGCGGCCGGGGCGGATGCGGCGACCGTCCTTGGCGCGGACGCAGCCGGCGCGGCCGGCGCAGACGCCGCCGCCGGCTTCGATGCGGCAGGCGCCGCAGCGGCGGGCTTCGGCTTGGCGCCGTCGGGATTGCTCGCGGCGACGGCGGAGGGGCTGCCGGCCTTGCCTTCGGCGATGGCGCCCAGCACGGCGCCGACCTGGACGGTGTCGCCGGCCTTCACGGAAATGCTCTCGATCGCGCCGGCCGCGGGCGCGGGCACTTCCACCGTCACCTTGTCGGTCTCGAGCTCGAGCAGCGGCTCGTCGCGCGCGACGTTGTCGCCTTCCTTCTTGAACCAGCGCGCGACGGTCGCTTCCGTCACGGATTCGCCCATGGCGGGGACTTTGATCTCGATCGTCATAGCGTCAGGGCCTCATCCAGGAAGGCTTTGAGTTCGGACGTGTGCTGGCTCGCGAGCCCCGCCGCGGTGGACGCATACTCCGGCCGTCCAACATAGCGCGGCTTGGCGCTGCCGCCGAGATGGGCGACGGTCTCTTCGATGCGCGGCGCGATGAAGGTCCAGGCGCCTTGGTTCCTGGGCTCTTCCTGGCACCACACCAGATCGGCCTTGGGGAAGCGGTTCAGCTCGGCGCGGAGCACGGCCTCGGGGAAGGGATAGAGCTGCTCGATGCGCAGGATCTGGATGCGGTTCTCGCCCCGCTTCTCGCGCTCTTCCATCAGGTCGAAATAGACCTTTCCGGTGCACAGGATCACGCGCTTGATCTCGCCGTCCTCGGCGAGCTTGACGGTGGTGGCGCCGGGCACGACCTCGGCCTGGTCGCGGAACACGCGATGGAACGAGCTGCCCGGCAGCATGTCGGAGAGGAACGAGACGCAGCGCTTGTGGCGCAGAAGCGACTTCGGCGTCATCAGCACCAGCGGCTTGCGGAACGGCCGGTGGATCTGGCGGCGCAACACGTGGAAATAGTTCGCCGGCGTCGTCGGATAGCAGACCTGGATGTTGTCCTGGGCGCAGAGCTGGAGATAGCGCTCGAGCCTTGCAGAGGAATGCTCCGGTCCCTGGCCCTCGTAGCCGTGCGGCAGGAGCATGACGAGGCCGCACATGCGCAGCCATTTCATCTCGCCCGAGGCGATGAACTGGTCGATCACGACCTGCGCGCCGTTGGCGAAGTCGCCGAACTGCGCTTCCCACAGCACCAGCGCCTTGGGCTCTGCGCTCGAATAGCCGTATTCGAAGCCCAGCACCGCTTCTTCCGACAGCAGCGTGTCGATGACCTCGAACTCGGCTTGCGGACCGCCCAGATGGTTCAGCGGCAAATAGCGCTCTTCCGTCTGCTGGTCGACGAAGGTCGAGTGGCGCTGCGAGAAGGTGCCGCGCGACGAATCCTGGCCCGACAGACGCACCGGCACGCCTTCCTTCAGCAGGGTGCCGAAGGCCAGCGCCTCGCAGGTCGCCCAGTCGAAGCCTTCGCCGCTCTCGAACATGGCGCGCTTGGCGTCGAGCTGGCGCGCGATGGTGCGGTGGATGTTGAATCCTTCCGGCACGGTCGTCAGCGCCTCGCCGACGCTCTTGAGCATCTCGATCGGCAGCGCGGTCTCGCCGCGGCGGTCGCCCGCGGGCGCCACCGCAAGGCCGGTCCAGCGGCCGTCGAGCCAATCGGCGCGGTTGGGCAGGTGCGATTTGGAGGCGTCGAACTCCTCGTCCAGCCGCGCATTGAACGCGCCGACCATCGCCTTGACGTCGGTCTCGCCCAGCGTGCCGTCGTCGACCAGCTTGTCGGAATAGAGCGCGAGCGTGGAAGGATGATCCTTGATCGCGCGGTACATCAACGGCTGTGTGAACGACGGCTCGTCGGTCTCGTTATGGCCGAAGCGGCGATAACAGAACATGTCGATGACGACGTCCTTGTGAAACAGCTGGCGGAACTCGGTGGCGATGCGCGCGACGTGCACCACGGCCTCCGGATCGTCGCCGTTCACGTGGAAGATGGGCGCCTGCACCATCAACGCCACGTCGGACGGATAGGGCGAGGAGCGCGAATAGATCGGCGCGGTGGTGAAGCCGATCTGGTTGTTGACGATGAAATGGATCGTGCCGCCGGTCTTGAAGCCCTTGGTGCCCGACATCGCGAAGCACTCGGCCACCACGCCTTGCCCTGCGAATGCCGCATCGCCGTGGATGAGCAGCGGCAGCACGCTGCCGCGGTTGTCGCAATCCTGGAGCTGCGATTGCTTGGCGCGCGCCTTGCCGAGCACGACGGGATCGGCGGCCTCCAGATGCGACGGGTTCGGCGTCAGAGAGAGGTGTACCTTCACGCCGTCGAACTCGCGGTCCGACGAGGCGCCCAGGTGATACTTCACGTCTCCCGAGCCCTGCACCTCGCTGGGCTTGGCGCTGCCGCCCTGGAACTCGTGGAACAGCTGGCGATAGGGCTTGGACATCACGTTGGCGAGCACGTTCAGCCGCCCGCGATGGCTCATGCCGAGCACGATCTCCTTCACGCCCAGGCTGCCGCCGCGCTTGATGATCTGCTCGAGCGCGGGAATCATGGATTCGCCGCCGTCGAGCCCGAAGCGCTTGGTGCCCAGGAATCGAAGGCCGCAGAACTTCTCGAAGCCCTCGGCCTCGATCAGCTTGTTCAGGATGGCGCGCTTGCCTTCCTGCGTGAACGCGATCTCCTTGTCCGGCCCCTCGATGCGGCGCTGCAGCCAGTCCTTCTGCTCGGGATCGTTGATGTGCATGAACTCGTAGCCGATGCGCCCGCAATAGGTGCGCTTGAGGATCTCCACGATCCGGCGCGGCGTGGCGCTCTCGAGTCCCAGCACGCCGCCGACATAGACCGGGCGGTCCATGTCCTCGGGATGGAAACCGTAGAAGGCGGGATCGAGCTGGGGATGCGGCGCCTTGGGCGCGAGCTTCAACGGGTCGAGGTTGGATTCGAGATGGCCGATGACGCGATAGGCGCGCACCATCTGGATCGCGCGGATGGATTCCTGCGCCGCGGCGCGCACGTCCTTCTCGTTGACGCCGGCCTTGGCGGGCCATTGTCCGGTGAGCGCGCCGACCAGGTCGCCGCTGGCGAGCTCGGGCCGCGCATCGCGTGCCCAGGCGGGGCCGCGGCCGAGCTGGGTGGGCTTCAGCCGCTGCTCGGCGAGCCCCGCGAAATAGGCCGCCCAGGACGGGTCAACGGCGTCGGGATTTTCCTGGTATTGGGCATAGAGGGATTCGATGAAGGCGGCGTTGGCGCCTTGCAGGAACGACGTCGCCTCCAGGATGTCATTGGTCGAGCGGTTCAGCCGGGAAGCGGGATTTTGCGTATTCATTTCAAATACTTAAGGACGGACTTCTTGGGCCCGGCCGGTCCTGGGGCGGCACGCGTGAAGGGGATGGCGTGGTACCGCCGAATGCTCGTCAATACAACGCTTTCCAGCGTTAATATGGGCTCAATGGGACATTTTTACGAATGAAGCGGCTGCACGGGCTGGACGCGCTTCGGGGCCTGGCGGCGCTCATCGTCGTCGTCTGGCACTGGCAGCATTTCTTCGCGGTCGACGGCGACTTTCCCGACCATTGGTCGCGCGCGGACCAGCCGTTCTATCTCTTGTTGAAGCCGTTCTATGTCCAGGGCTGGGCCGCGGTCGACCTGTTCTTCGTGCTGTCGGGCTTCGTGTTCTTCTGGCTCTACGGCGAAGCGGTACGCGAGCGCCGCATCGCGGGCTTCGAGTTCGCGCGGCTGCGCTTCTCGCGGCTCTATCCGCTGCATTTCGCGCTGCTGCTCGTCGTGGCCGGATTGCAGTTCCTGTTCTGGCGCATGACGGGAAGCTTCTTCGTCTACCAGGACAACGATTGGCCGCATTTCGTGGCGCATCTGTTCATGGTCGAGAACTGGTGGCCGCGCTCGCCGCAGAGCTTCGACGGCCCAGCCTGGTCCGTGTCGATCGAGGTGATGCTCTATTGCCTGTTCTTCGCCGCATCCAGGTTGGGAATGCGCCGCGGATGGCAGATGGCGCTGGTCGCAGCCGGCGGAGCCGCGCTGCTCTTCGTCGACGAGCATATCGGGCGCGGCATCATCGGGTTTTTCATGGGCGGCGTCGCCTTCACGCTGTGGAAGCGCTGGCGCGACGGCAGCCTGGTGCTGTCGCGCTGGCTGATGGCGGCGACCATCGCCGGGTGGATCGTATTGCTCGCGCTGCTCTATGCCGACAGCCCGCTGCTCGCGAACGGCGAGGGCAATTCCGGCTTCCTCGTGGTGTTCGACGTTCTGCTCTGCCCGCTCACGGTGCTTGCCGTGGCGCTGCGCGAAAGCGCGCGCGGGCCGTCGAAGCTGCCGCTCGAATACCTGGGCGACATCTCCTATGCGACCTATCTGATCCATTTCCCGCTGCAGCTCGCGCTCGCGCTCCTGGCGCAGCGGCTCGACCTGGAGTGGAGCTTCTTCATGCAGGCCTGGGCGATGCCGGCCTTCTACATCGTGCTGATCGCTCTCGGCACGCTGTCCTACCGCTTCTTCGAGCGGCCGATGCAGCGCCGGCTGCGCGGGCGCTAATTCCATTCAAGACCGCGCGGCCCCGTCGCGGCAGGATGAGGCATGTTCGATCGGCGTTCCTTCCTGGCCGGCGCAAGCGCGACAGCGTTGTGCGGGCCCGCGCTTGGCCAGCCCCCGTTGGGGGTGCCTGCGCCCGGGCGGCGGTACGCGTTCGATGCGGCGGCGTTCCCGCGTTACGACCTCGACGTCGCCATCGACCGCGCCGCGCAGACGCTGGCCGCCGAGGCCGCGATCACGGTGCCGCGTCCCCTGGTTCGGGACGGCATGATCGTCTTCGCGCTCGCCGAGGACGCGAAGGACCTCGTGGTGAAGGTCGACGGCGCGGCCGCGCCGCCCACGCCGGTGAAAGACCCGAACACGCCTGCCGCGCTGCGCCGCTGGCAGGTCGCCGCGGCCGCGGGCGAGGGCGCCGTCCGCGTCGAGATCTCGTATCGCCTGGTCGCAGCCATCGGCCCGGTCTTCGCGATCAAGCCCGACGGCGCCGTCGCCTCGGGCACCGCTTTCGCCTGGTATCCGCAGATCGAGCGCGCCGACCATGTCCGGCTCGAAGGCACCGGCCGAGTGCGCATCGTCTCCGGCGCCGACGTCGTCGTCGCGGGCGGCGTTGCAGGTCCGGACGGGGCGGTCACGGTCGACGAGCCGCGCTATTTCGAGTTCGCCGCCGCGCCCTATCGCATCGTCGACAGCCGCAAAGGCCGCGCGCGGCTCTATCTGCTGCGCGATCATCCGAATACGGCAGTTTTCGCCGAACGCCTCGACCGGCTGATCGCCGTGCTGGAGCGCCATTTCGGCCCGCTGCCCTCGGCGCGCTTCGACCTCGCCGAGGCGCCGCCCCTGGCCGCGCGCCAAGGCGGCTTCGACGGCGCCTCGCTCGACGGCTTCATGCTCGCGGTCGGCTTCTATTTCGACCAGCCGTTCAACACCGCATTCTTCGGTCACGAAATATCGCATCAGTGGTGGGGCGGGCTGGTGCGGCGCGTGGGGCTCGACGGCGTCTACATGTTGGACGAATGCCTGGCGCAATACGGCTCCATGCTGGCGGTCGAGGATATCGACGGCGAGCACGCGGCTGAGATCTATCGCCGCCGCGGCTTCCCCGGCTACTACGCCGAATATGGCGGGTTCATGTACCTGGCCCGCACGCTCCAGGGCATCGACGCGCCGATGACCGCGTTGCCGGCGTCCGACGGCTTCATCTGCCGTCGCGTGGTGAACGCCAAGGGCATGCTGGTGTGGCGCATGCTGGGCGACATGATCGGCCGCGAGCGGCTGTCCACCTTCCTGCGAGGCTTCGTGCGCCGGCACGCTTACAGGCGCGCCAGCCTCGCCGATCTGGTGACGGAGCTGCGCGCGCTGTTGGGCGGCGACGCATGGTTCGTCGACGACTGGTTCGACAAGGCGGGCGCGGTCGACCTGTCGCTGGAATGGAAGCAGACGGGCCGCATGCTGTCGCTGACCGTCCGTCAGACGGCGATGCCCAAGCGGGTGCGCGTGCCGGTCGACATCCGCATGCGCGGCCGCCGCCCCCTGACCAAGACGATCTTCATCGACGGTCCGGCGACCACGGTGGCGATGGCGGTCGCCGGGCATGTCTCCGACGTGGCGCTGGATCCGCAATACCGCGTGCTGCGCTGGACGCCCGAATTCCACGCCCAAGCCGAGGCGATCGCGCCTTACGTCAAAGGCGATATCGCGCTGAACTACGGCAAGACGGCTGCGGCCCGCGCGATATTCGAGGCGGCGCTGCCTTCCGCCGGCGGCGAGCTTCAGGCGCTTCTCGAGCGCGGGCTCGGCGACGCGGATGCGAACGACGCCAGGAATGGGGATGCGGCCATCCATTACGGCAAGGCCTTGGCGCTCGCGCCCGACCACTGGCAGGTCCCGGAAGTGTGGCGGGCGCTGGCCGATGCCTATCGCGCGCTGGATGACGAAACGAAGGCCCTTGCGGCCAACGAAAGCGGCGCGCGCGCCATTGCCCGGCTCATGTCCCGCTGAGCAGTTCCACCAGCGTCGTGCCCAGGGCCGCCGGGTTCGGCGACACGCGGATGCCGGCCGCGCGCATCGCTTCGATCTTGGAATCCGCGCCGCCCTTGCCTCCGGAGATGATCGCGCCGGCATGGCCCATGCGGCGGCCCGGCGGCGCGGTGACGCCGGCGATGAAGCCGACCATCGGCTTCTTGACCTTGTTGTGCTTGATGAAGTCTGCCGCGTCTTCTTCCGCGGTGCCGCCGATCTCGCCGATCATGATGATCGATTCCGTTTCGGGGTCCTTCAGGAACATCTCAAGCACGTCGATATGCTCGGTGCCCTTGACCGGATCGCCGCCGATGCCGACGCAGGAGGTCTGTCCCAGGCCCACCGCCGTCGTCTGCGCCACCGCCTCGTAGGTGAGCGTGCCGGAGCGCGAGACGATGCCGACCTTGCCGCGGCGATGGATGTGGCCCGGCATGATGCCGATCTTGCATTCGCCGGGCGTGATCACGCCGGGGCAGTTCGGCCCGATCAGCCGCGACTTCGAGCCCGACAGCGCACGCTTGACCTTGACCATGTCGAGCACCGGGATGCCCTCGGTGATGCAGACGATGAGCGGGATCTCGGCGTCGATCGCCTCGAGGATCGCGTCGGCGGCGAAGGGCGGCGGCACGTAGATCGCGCTCGCATCGGCGCCGGTCGCCTCGCGCGCCTCGCGCACGGTGTCGAACACCGGCAGGCCCAGATGCGTCGTTCCGCCTTTGCCGGGCGAGGTGCCGCCGACCATCCTGGTGCCATAGGCGATCGCCTGCTCGGAATGGAACGTGCCCTGGTTGCCGGTGAAACCCTGGGTGATGACACGCGTGTTCTTGTCGACGAGGATGGACATGGTGGCTCTCTATGGATGGATCTTGGGCGCTTTCCTGGTCTCGTCGACCAGGGCACGGACGGCGTCGCCGGTGAG
>Ga0213876_10000482_pt1 | contig 31554 bp, 25 predicted proteins | sample BarmaccomBMRX_R9_FD_160113 | JGI IMG/M metagenome (GOLD analysis project Ga0213876, IMG submission 160113) | Root-associated microbial communities from Barbacenia macrantha in rupestrian grasslands, the National Park of Serra do Cipo, Brazil - RX_R9 | ecosystem: Host-associated > Plants > Roots... | reverse complement strand
CCGTCCAGAACCAGGTCCAGGTAGCAGCGCAAAACCTCACCGGGGACGTCGTCACGCACCCGGTTGGCCTCCTTTTGCCGGCGCAAGCGATCCGTCGTCGCCGCCGCCAGCTCCGCGGAACGCTCCGCCCACCCGCGGCTGAATTCGGGGTCGTTGCGCAGCTTTCGGGCGATCTCCAACCTGGTGGCCAGCCAGTCGAACTGGTCGGGCGCGGCGAGCATGTCGCGCATCACCTGGATCAGGCCCTCGCGCGAGGCGACGTCGGCCATCCGTTCGGCATCCTCGTGCGCGAGCGCGAAAAACAACGTGTCCTTGTCGCGGAAGTGGTGAAAGATTGCGCCGCGGGACATTCCGACCGCCTTTTCGAGTCGGCGCACCGTGGCTTTGTCGTAGCCGTATTCGGCAAAGCAACGACGAGCGCCGTCGAGGATCTGGCGGCGGCGGGCCGCCAGATGGTCCTCGCTGACTTTCGGCACGGGCGGGCTTGGGCTATCGAAGCGCTAGTCCGACTTCAGCATGTTCCGCAGCACGTACTGCAGGATGCCGCCGTTGCGGTAGTAGTCGGCTTCGCCCGGCGTGTCGATGCGCACGTCGGCGTCGAACTCGATCGGTTCGGAGCCTTCCTTGGTTGCCTTCACGCGCACGGTCTTGGGCGTCTTGCCGTTGTTGAGTTCTTCGATACCGGTGATGTCGAACACCTCGGTGCCGTCTAACCCGTGATCTTTGGCCGACTTGCCGTCGGGGAACTGCAGCGGGATCACGCCCATGCCGATCAGGTTGGAGCGGTGGATGCGCTCGAACGACTCGGCGATCACCGCGCGCACGCCCAGCAGCCGCGTGCCCTTGGCCGCCCAGTCGCGGGAGGACCCGGACCCGTACTCCTTACCGCCGAGCACCACGAGCGGAATATCTTGTGCCGCATAGTTTTGCGCCGCGTCGTAGATGAACGCCTGCGGGCCGCCATCTTCGGTGAAGTCGCGGGTGTACCCGCCCGAGACATCGTCCAGCAGCAGATTACGAAGCCGGATGTTGGCGAACGTGCCGCGAATCATCACCTCGTGGTTGCCACGCCGGGACCCGAAGGAGTTGTAGTCCTTGCGGTCCACGCCGTGCTCGTCGAGGTACTGCGCCGCCGGTGTGCCCGGCTTGATGCTGCTGGCGGGGGAGATGTGGTCGGTGGTCACCGAATCGCCCAGCAGCGCAAGCACCCGAGCGCCGGTGATGTCGGCGACCGGTTCGGGCTCGGCAGGCATGCCCTCGAAGTACGGTGGCTTGCGCACGTACGTCGAGTCCGCGCTCCATTCAAAAGTGTTGCCGCTTGGCGTGGGCAGGTTGCGCCAGCGCTCGTCGCCTTTGAACACGTCGGCGTAGTTGCGGACGAACATCTCCTGGTTGATCGCCGAGGCGATGGTGTCTGAGACGTCCTTCTGCGACGGCCAGATGTCTTTGAGGAAAACGTCTTTGCCGTCTTTGTCTTGACCCAATGGCTGCTTGTCGAAGTCGAAGTCCATCGTGCCGGCCAGCGCGTAGGCGACCACCAGCGGCGGCGATGCCAGGTAGTTCATCTTGACATCCGGGTTGATACGGCCTTCGAAGTTGCGGTTGCCGGACAACACGGCGGTTACCGTGAGGTCGTTGTCGTTCACCGCCTTCGAGATCTCCTCGGGCAGCGGACCGGAATTTCCGATGCAGGTGGTGCAGCCGTAACCCACCAGGTAGAAGCCGAGCTTCTCCAGGTAGGGCCACACGCCGGCCTTGTCGTAGTAGTCGTTGACCACCTGCGATCCCGGCGCCATCGTGGTCTTCACCCACGGCTTGGACGCAAGGCCCTTTTCGACGGCGTTGCGGGCCAGCAGCGCCGCGCCCAGCATCACCTCTGGGTTGGACGTGTTGGTGCACGACGTGACCGCCGCGATCACCACCGCGCCGTGGTCGAGCACGAATTCGCCACGCTCGTCGGACTTCACCCGCACCGGGTTGCTCGCCCGGCCCTTGGCGTGCTCGGCAGCCGATTGGACTTGGGGAACATCATCGGCGTGGCCGTTGGAGGGCGACCCGGGGTCGCTGGCCGGGAACGTCTCCTCGACGACCTCGTCGAGCTTCGAGTATTGCTGCTTGCCGTCCTGGCCGTCGACGTAATTCGGAATCTGTTCGCGGAACGTGGCTTTGGCCTTCGACAACGCGATGCGGTCCTGCGGGCGCTTGGGGCCGGCGATCGACGGCACCACCTCGGACAGATCGAGCTCGAGGTACTCCGAGAAGGCCGGCTCGTGTTCGGGGTTGTGCCACAAACCCTGCTCTTTGGCGTAGGCCTCGACCAGCGCCACCTGCTCCGGCTTGCGGCCGGTGAACTTCAGGTAGTCGATGGTCTCTTGGTCGATCGGGAAAATGGCTGCGGTAGAACCGAATTCGGGGCTCATGTTGCCCAGGGTCGCGCGGTTGGCCAACGGGACCTCGGCGACGCCCTCGCCGTAGAACTCGACGAACTTGCCCACCACGCCGTGCTTGCGCAGCATCTCGGTGACGGTCAGCACGACGTCGGTGGCCGTGACGCCGGCCTGGATCTCGCCGGTCAGCTTGAACCCGACGACCCGCGGGATCAGCATGGACACCGGCTGACCGAGCATGGCGGCTTCCGCCTCGATACCGCCGACGCCCCAGCCCAAGACGCCCAGGCCGTTGACCATGGTGGTGTGGCTGTCGGTGCCCACACAGGTGTCGGGGTAGGCGAGCAGCGTTCCTTCCGCGTTGGCGCGGGACATCACGACACTGGCCAGGTACTCGATGTTGACCTGGTGCACGATGCCGGTGCCCGGCGGCACCACCTTGAAGTCGTCGAACGCGCCCTGCCCCCAGCGCAGGAACTGGTAGCGCTCGCCGTTGCGCTCGTACTCGATCTCCACATTGCGCTCGAATGCGTCCGCGGTGCCGAACAGGTCAGCGATCACGGAGTGGTCGATCACCAGGTCGGCCGGCGCCAGGGGGTTGACCTTGTCCGGGTTGCCGCCCAGGTCGCCGACGGCCTCGCGCATGGTGGCCAGGTCGACGATGCAGGGCACGCCGGTGAAGTCCTGCATGACGACGCGCGCTGGCGTGTACTGAATCTCGATGCTGGGGTCTGCCTCGGGATCCCAGTTCGCGATGGCCTCGATGTGGTCTTTGGTGATGTTGCTGCCGTCCTCGTTGCGCAGCAGGTTCTCGGCGAGGACTTTGAGGCTGTAGGGGAGTTTCTCGGTGTTGGGAACGGCATCCAGGCGGTAGATCTGGTAGCTGTCCGCGCCCACCTCGAGGGTGTCGCGGGCTCCGAACGAGTTCACAGGATCTTTGCTACTCACATCAACTCCCAGGATTAAGTTCTGCCGCCGACGGGCCGTGTCGGCGGTGCTTCGAATGCGCAAGCCATTTTAACAGTACGCTTGTCCTGCAATAGTGGGCACCCGCAGTGTCAGTCTTGTCGCCCGGGCAGCGGTGGGGAAGGCCCTGGGGCACCGCCGAACTCGGCGACGTCGCGTACGGTGCCTGTATGACCGGGCAATCGCTGCCGCTCTACATTCCGGCAGACGTCGACATGAATGCCGTCAAGGCTCAGGTCGCCGCGACCGGCGTTAGTGCGCCGCCGGCGGCGACGCCCGGGCTGCTCGACGTGGTCAACCACGCCCGCGGCGAAGGCATCACCCTCAAGATCGTGCTGCTTGACCACAACCCGCCGACTGACACGCCCATGCGCGACATCGCCACCGTGGTGGGCGCCGACTACCCCAACGCCACCGTGCTGGCGCTCAGCCCGAACTTCGTCGGCAGTTACAGCGGGCACTACCCGCGCGTCACGCTGGAAGCCGGTGAAGACCATGCCAAGACGGGCAACGCGGTCCTGTCGGCAAATAACTTCTTGGGTGAGCTGAGCACTCCCGAGTTTCCGTGGACCGGGCTGACCATTGTTTTGCTGATCGGGGTTCTCGCGGCCGCCGTCGGCACGCGTTTCCTGCAGACGCTGAGCCGCCGATCAGCAACGTCAGCGGACACCACTGACACCCCGGCAGAGGAATCCGACCAGGCTATCTAGCCACTCCGGCCGGCCGCACCGTCGTTTGCGGCAAACACGGCAGGTCACTGTTCGGTCACATTAAACGCACTTCCAGAGTGCAGTTTCGGGCGCGCGTTTCAATGGCGTCACGTGTGACGTACGGTGCAGATGATGCTTGTGATGTGTTTGATGCCTTGCGGTGAAAACTGGGGCTTTGGCCACACGTCAGCCGTCCGTCCGAGTTGAGCCATAGGAGACCTGAGTCGAATGAGACGGACCCGCCGCGGCTCTGCTTACGGGCCGGCCGCACGGCTGATGCGGCCCGTCATCCCGGCGGTCCTGAGCATGGCCATGCTGATGTGCGCGCCCGGACTGGGCGCCGCCGAACCAGGCGCCGACACCATGGCCACACTGATCGGCGACGTCGCCAGGGCCAACCAGCGGCTGGAGAACCTGAGCGCCGAAATTCAGGCGGAGCAGGAAAGCGTCAACAAGGCGATGGTCGACGTCGAGACCGCGCGAGACAACGTCGCCGCGGCCGACCACGACCTCGAGGCCAGCCAGAACCGGGTCCGGGACGCTAACGCGGCCATCGCCGCGGCGCAACGAAAGTTCGACACGTTCGCGGCGGCGACCTATATGAATGGCCCCTCGGGCAGCTACCTGAGCGCGACCAGCCCCGACGAGATCATCGCCACTGCCACCGCCGCCCGAACCCTCACCGCCAGTTCCGATGCGGTGATGGCCAACCTGCAGCGGGCTCGGACCGAGCAGGTGAACCAGGAGTCGGCGGCGCGACTGGCCAAGCAGAAGGCGGACAAGGCCGCCGCCGACGCGCAAGCCAGCCAGGATGCCGCGGTCGCGGCGCTCACCCAGTCCAAGAGCAAGTTCGACGAGCAGCGCGCGGAGGTCAACCGCCTAGCCGCCGAACGGGATGCGGCCCAGGCCAGACTCGATGCGGCCCGGCTCGCGGCCGCGCGCACCTGGTCCACGGGATCAGGCGGTCAGGGCGCGCCTCAGGCCGGGGACCGGTGGGATCCCGGAGCGCCGGCGGGCGCGCAGCCGCCCGGAGGGCGCAAGTGGGACGGTTGGGATCCGACGCTGCCCATGGTGCCCAGCGCCAACGTCCCCGGTGACCCGATCGCGGTGATCAACCAGGTGCTCGGCATCTCGGCGACGTCGACGCAGGTCACCGCCAGCATGGGGAAGGGCTTTCTGCAGTCGCTGGGCATTCTCAAGCCCGACGACACCGGCATCACCAATGCACCCGCGGGTTCCACCCAGGGCCGGATTCCGCGGGTATATGGCCGGCAGGCCACCGAATACGTGATCCGGCGGGGCATGTCGCAGCTCGGGGTGCCTTACTCCTGGGGCGGTGGCAACGCCGCGGGCCCCAGCAAAGGGATCGACTCCGGGGCCAGCATCACCGGCTTCGACTGTTCGGGGCTGGTCTTGTACTCGTTCGCCGGCGTCGGCATCAAGCTGCCGCACTACTCGGGTTCGCAATACAACCTGGGCCGCAAGATTCCGTCCTCGCAGATGCGCCGCGGCGACGTCATCTTCTACGGCCCCGGCGGCAGCCAGCACGTGACGCTCTATCTGGGTGACGGTCAGATGCTCGAAGCCCCCGATATCGGTTTGAAGGTGCGCGTCGCGCCGGTGCGCACCAGCGGCATGACGCCCTACGTGGTCCGCTATATCGAGTGGTAATGAGGATTCCCATGCGCCGCAAGCACTTTCGTGTAGCCAACCTAGCCTGGATCACCGCACTGGTGACCGGGCTGATGTTGTCTGTCGCGCCTGCGGCCACGGCCGACCCCGGGCAGTGGGATCCAACGCTGCCGGCCGCCGCCAGCGCGGGCGCTCCCGGCGACCCGCTCTCCGTCGCCAACGCTTCGTTGCAGGCCACTGCTCAGGCCACCCAGACGACGCTGGATCTGGGCAGGCAATTCCTCGGTGGGCTCGGCATCAACCTCGGCGGCAACGCCCCCGCCGCCGATCCCGGCAACACCAGTCCCAGCCGGATTCCGCGGGCGAACGGCCGGCAGGCCATCGAGTACGTGATTCAGCGGGCCGGTTCGCAGATGGGGGTGCCGTATTCCTGGGGCGGCGGCACGCTGCAGGGGCCCAGTAAGGGCGTCGGCGACGGCGCCAACATCAACGGCTTCGACTGCTCGGGCCTTATGCGGTACGCCTTCGCCGGGGTCGGCGTGCTGATCCCCCGGTTTTCCGGTGACCAGTACAACTTCGGCCGCCACATTCCCCAGGACCAGGCCAGGCGCGGCGACCTCATCTTTTACGGTCCGAACGGCAGCCAGCACGTCACCATGTACCTGGGTAACGGGCAGATGCTGGAGGCGTCCGGCAGCGCCGGCAAAGTCACAGTGAGTCCGGTGCGCAAACCCGGCATGACACCGTTCCTGACTAGGATCATCGAGTACTGAGAGCATCGGGTACTGTCCCGGCGCGTCGACGGATTCCGAGACGCCTGGAATAGTTGGACGCGGGCACGTCGCTGCCCCACGACAAGTGTCGTGCTGGTAGTCGTGTCCTTTTGAGCTGTGAAAGGTTAGTGATGACACAAGCAGGTGGGCCGCCCCCGGGCGCCGGTGGTTATCAGGGCCCGGTTGGGCAACCAGGACCGGGTGCGCACGAGGCGCCGTTGGGCGGTGCCGACGGGTTGGCCGCCGAGGTCCACACCCTGGAGCGGGCCATCTTCGAGGTCAAGCGGATCATCGTCGGCCAGGACCAGTTGGTGGAGCGCATGCTGGTCGGGCTGCTGGCCAAGGGGCATGTGCTGCTCGAAGGCGTGCCCGGCGTGGCCAAGACCCTGGCCGTCGAGACCTTCGCCCGCGTGGTCGGCGGGACGTTCGCGCGTATTCAGTTCACGCCCGACCTGGTGCCCACCGACATCGTCGGTACTCGCATCTACCGGCAGGGTAAGGAGGAGTTCGACACCGAGCTGGGCCCCGTGGTGGTCAACTTCCTGCTCGCCGACGAGATCAACCGGGCGCCGGCCAAGGTCCAGTCCGCGCTGCTCGAGGTCATGGCCGAGCGGCACGTGTCCATCGGCGGCAAGACCTTCCCGCTGCCCAACCCGTTCCTGGTGATGGCGACGCAGAACCCGATCGAGCAGGAGGGTGTGTACCCGCTGCCGGAAGCCCAGCGTGACCGCTTCCTGTTCAAGATCAACGTGGGCTACCCGTCGCCGGAGGAAGAGCGGGAGATCATCTACCGGATGGGGGTCAAGCCGCCGGTGGCCAAGCAGGTCCTCAACACCGGCGACCTGCAGCGGCTGCAGGACATCGCCGCCAACAACTTCGTCCACCACGCCCTGCTCGACTACGTGGTCCGCGTCGTCACCTCGACCCGCCACCCCGAGCAGCTGGGCATGAACGACGTTAAGACCTGGGTCGCGTTCGGCGCCTCGCCGCGTGCCTCGCTGGGTATCGTCGCCGCGTCCCGCGCGCTGGCCCTGGTCCGCGGACGCGACTACGTCATTCCGCAGGACGTCATCGAGGTCATCCCGGACGTGTTACGGCACCGGCTGGTGCTCACCTATGACGCGCTCGCCGATGAGATCTCGCCCGAAATCGTCATCAACAGGGTGCTACAGACGGTGGCGCTGCCGCAGGTGAATGCCGTTCCGCAGCAAGGTCATTCGGTGCCGCCGGTGATGCAGACTGCCGCAGCCGGCGGTCGATGAGCATTCCGGGTCGTGTGACTGGGAAGGTGCCCAAGGAAGCGGCCGGGCCGCACGTCATTCCTCCGCCGTCGATGCTGCGCGGGGACATCAACGATCCCAAGCTGACCGCGGCACTGAAGACGCTCGAGCTGACCGTCCGGCGCAAGCTGGACGGTGTTCTGCACGGCGATCACCTGGGCCTGATTCCGGGTCCGGGCAGCGAGCCCGGGGAGTCGCGGATCTACCAGCCCGGCGACGACGTCCGGCGGATGGACTGGTCGGTCACCGCGCGCACCACCACCCCGCACGTGCGGCAGATGATCGCCGACCGGGAACTGGAGACCTGGCTGGTGATCGACATGTCGGCCAGCCTGGACTTCGGCACCGTGGGGTGCGAGAAGCGCGATCTTGCGGTGGCGGCCGCGGCCGCCATCTCGTTCCTCAACAGCGGCGGCGGTAATCGTCTGGGTGCCCTGATCTCCAACGGCGCCAACACGACTCGGGTGCCGGCCCGCTCCGGTCGCCAGCACCTGCAGACGATGCTGCGGACCATCGCGACCACGCCCAAGGCGCCCGTCGGCGTGCGCGGGGACCTGGCGGTGGCCATCGACGCGCTGCGTCGACCCGAGCGTCGTCGTGGGATGGCGGTGATCATCAGCGACTTCCTGGGCCCGATCAACTGGATGCGTCCGTTGCGCGCGATCGCGGCTCGCCACGAGATGCTCTGCATCGAGGTGCTCGATCCCCGTGACGTCGAACTGCCCGCCATCGGCGATGTCGTCCTGCAGGATGCCGAAACCGGGGTCACCCGTGAGTTCACCATCGACGCGCAGCTGCGCGACGACTTCGCCAAGGCGGCAGCGGCGCACCGCGCCGACGTGGCGCGCACCATTCGCGGTTGCGGCGCGCCGGTCCTGACGCTTCGCACCGACCGGGATTGGATTGGAGACATCGTCCGGTTCGTCGCGTCCCGCCGGCGCGGCGCGCTGGACGGACGCCGGTGATATGACGTTGCCCTTGCTTGGGCCGATGTCGCTGTCTGGCTTCGCACACTCGTGGTTCTTCCTATTCCTTGTCGTCGTGTTGGCGCTCGTCGCCCTCTACGTTGCGTTCCAGCTCGCGCGGCACCGGCGCATGCTGCGGTTCGCCAATACGGAGCTGCTGGAAAGCGTCGCCCCCAAGCGCCCCACCCAGTGGCGCCACGTGCCGGCGGCGCTGCTGGTGGTGGCGTTGCTGGTGTTCACGATCGCGATGGCGGGGCCCACGAACGACGTCCGCATTCCCCGCAACCGGGCGGTGGTGATGCTGGTGATCGACGTTTCGCAGTCGATGCGCTCCACCGACGTCGAGCCCAACCGGATGGCCGCCGCGCAGGAGGCCGCCAAGGAGTTCGCCGGCGAGCTGACGCCGGGCATCAACCTCGGGCTGATCGCGTTCGGCGGCACCGCGACGGTGTTGGTGTCACCGACGACCAACCGCGAAGCGACCAAGGTGGCGCTGGAAAAGCTGCAATTCGAGGACCGCACCGCCACCGGCGAGGCCATCCTCACCGCCCTGCAGGCGATCGCCACCGTCGGCGCGGTGATCGGCGGCGGCGACAGTCCGCCGCCGGCGCGCATCGTGTTGTTCTCCGACGGCAAGGAGACGATGCCGACCAATCCGGACAATCCGCGGGGCGCCTTCACCGCCGCGCGCACCGCCAAGGACCAGGGCGTGCCGATCTCGACGATCTCCTTCGGCACGCCGTATGGCTTCGTCGAGATCAATAACCAGCGCCAGCCCGTGCCCGTCGACGACGAGACGCTCCGTAAGGTTGCGTCGATCTCCGGCGGAAATGCGTACAACGCCGCGAGTTTGGAGGAACTCAAGGGCGTCTACGCGTCGCTGCAGGAGCAGATCGGCTACGAGACCATCAAGGGCGACGCGAGTGTGGGCTGGCTGCGGCTGGGTTCCCTGGTGCTGGCGCTCGCCGCGCTGGCCGCGCTGCTGATCAATCGCCGCCTGCCCGCCTAGCTCTCGCCCGCGGCTTTGATCGCGAGGGGCCTAGCCGAGCGATCGCGAGCGTATCGCCACCGCGAAAATCGCGACCGAAAAGCACAGTGGCGATACGCTCGCGCGGACTGTCGGTGGGCATCGGCACACTTCCCGTCATGACAGACCCCTTTCGGGGCAGCGTTGCCCTCGCTGCGGGCAAACTGACCCCCTATCAGCTGCGCAGTCGGTACTTCGCGCTGCATCAGGACGTGTACGTACCGAGGGCTGCCGAGCTGACGCCCATCGTGCGCGCGAAGGCCTGCTGGCTTCGTTCACGCGGTCGCGGCATCATCGCCGGCTATTCCGCCTCGGCCCTGCATGGGGCGAAGTGGCGCTACGGATGGCTCGTGGTGCGGTCGTTGCCGAAGACCATCCGAACGACATCGTTCAGCGGGTCGCGGAGGCCCGAGCGCGCCGAGGGGCCTAGCCGTGCCGTCGCGAGCGTATCGCCACCGTGAACCCGCCCGGCTGAAAAGCGCAGTGGCGATACGCCCGCGGCGGGCCGATATGCCGAGTCGCGTGACGCTCGCCGCGAGCCGATTGCCGCGTCGCCAGCGCGAGGCGATAGGTTGGCGGGGTGACTGACACAGCTGCAGACGCGGCCGCCGAGGCCGTCAAGCCCGCATTCGTGTCCCGATCAGTGCTGGTCACCGGGGGAAACCGGGGGATCGGCCTGGCGGTGGCGCGCCGCCTGGCCGCGGACGGCCACAAGGTGGCGGTGACGCACCGGTCATCCGGCGCGCCTGATGGGCTGTTGGGCGTCGAATGCGACGTCACCGACTACGACGCCATCGACGCCGCGTTCAAAACCGTCGAAGAACAGCAGGGCCCGGTGGAGGTTCTGGTGGCCAACGCCGGTGTGACCTCGGACATGCTGATCATGCGGATGAGCGAGGAGCAGTTCCAGAAAGTCATCGACGCCAACTTGACCGGTGTCTTTCGCGTGGCCAAGCGGGCGTCGCGCAACATGATCAAGAAGCGGTTCGGACGCTACATCTTCATGGGCTCGGTAGTCGGGTTGACCGGCCTGCCCGGCCAGGCGAACTACGCCGCCTCGAAGGCCGGCCTTGTGGGGATGGCCCGGTCGCTGACCCGTGAACTGGGGTCGCGCTCGATCACCGCCAATGTCGTGGCCCCCGGTTTCATCGACACCGAGATGACGCAGGCCATGGAACCCAAGTACCAGGAAATGGCACAGCAGGCAATTCCGTTGGGCCGCATCGGCAAAGTCGAAGAGGTCGCCGGTGTCGTCAGCTTCCTGGCGTCCGAGGACGCCTCATATATTTCGGGCGCGGTGATCCCGGTCGACGGCGGCGCCGGTATGGGCCACTAGGCCAAAGAAGAGAAACGGACATTTAATGGCAGGACTGCTCGCAGGAAAACGGATCCTGGTCAGCGGGATCATCACCGACTCTTCGATCGCGTTCCACATCGCCCGGGTGGCGCAGGAGCAGGGCGCCCAACTCGTGCTGACCGGGTTTGACCGGCTGCGCCTGATCCAGCGCATCGCCGACCGGTTGCCAGAGCAGGCCCCGCTGCTCGAGCTCGACGTGCAGAACGAAAAGCATCTCGCCACGCTCGCCGACCGGGTGATCGAGGTGATCGGCGAGGGCAACAAGCTCGACGGCGTGGTGCACTCGATCGGTTTCATGCCGCAAAGCGGGATGGGCATCAATCCGTTCTTCGACGCGCCGTATGAGGACGTCGCCAAGGGCATCCACATCTCCGCGTATTCGTACGCCTCGCTGGCCAAGGCGCTGCTACCGATCATGAACCCCGGCGGCGGCATCGTGGGCATGGACTTCGACCCGACGCGCGCGATGCCGGCCTACAACTGGATGACGGTCGCCAAGAGCGCGCTGGAGTCGGTGAACCGGTTCGTGGCACGCGAGGCGGGCAAGTATGGTGTGCGCTCGAATCTCGTTGCGGCGGGACCGATCCGAACATTGGCGATGAGTGCGATCGTGGGCGGCGCGCTCGGCGACGAGGCGGGCGCACAGATCCAACTGCTCGAGGAGGGCTGGGACCAGCGCGCCCCGCTCGGCTGGAACATGAAGGACCCCACGCCGGTCGCCAAGACGGTGTGCGCGCTGCTGTCCGAGTGGCTGCCGGCGACCACCGGCACGATCATCTTCGCCGACGGCGGCGCGGCCACCCAATTGCTGTAGAACGCAATGGAATTCGACGCCCTTCTGCTGCTGTCCTTCGGCGGCCCGGAAGGACCTGAGCAGGTACGGCCGTTCCTGGACAACGTCACCCGCGGCCGAGGAGTGCCACCGGAACGCCTCGACGACGTCGCCGAGCACTATATGCACTTCGGTGGCGTGTCCCCGATCAACGGGATCAACCGCGCGCTGATCGGCGAGCTCGAGGCCGAACAAGGCCTGCCCGTCTACTTCGGCAACCGGAACTGGGCACCTTTCGTCGAGGATACCGTTGCGGGCATGCGAGACAGCGGCATTCGCCGTGCGGCGGTCTTCACAACGTCGGCGTGGAGCGGGTACTCCGGTTGCACACAGTATGTCGAGGATATCGCCAGGGCGCGGCGGGCGGCGGGCCCCGACGCGCCAGAACTCACCAAATTGCGCCCGTACTTTGACCATCCACTGTTCGTCGAGATGTTCGCCGATGCCATCACCGCGGCCGCCGAGACCGTGCCCAAGGACGCGCGATTGGTCTTCACCGCGCACTCGGTTCCGGTGGCCGCCGACCGGCGCTGCGGCCCGCATCTGTACAGCCGCCAAGTCGGTTATGCCGCAAGGCTAGTCGCGGCGGCCGCCGGATACTCCGAGTACGATCTCGTCTGGCAGTCGCGCTCGGGCCCACCGCAGGTTCGGTGGCTGGAGCCCGACGTCGCAGACCATCTCGCGGACGTGCAGGCCGGTGCCGTAATCGTCTGTCCCATCGGGTTTGTCGCCGACCACATCGAGGTCGTGTGGGATCTCGACCACGAGTTGCGCCTGCAGGCGGAAGCGGCCGGCGTGGCATTCGCCCGGGCCGCTACACCCAACGCTGATCGACGATTCGCCCGGCTGGGCGCCGATCTGGTCGACGAATTACGTTATGGCCGTGCGCCTCTGCGAGTCAGCGGGCCCGATCCGGTGCCGGGCTGTCTGGCCAGCGTAAACGGCGAGCCGTGTGGTCCGCCGCACTGCGCGGCGCGCGAAATTGCGTGAGCACAGTCGCTGTGAGTATCCGCCCCTGGCCGTGCCGCCCGGATCGGTATAGAGCGCCGAAACCTGCGATAAGAAACGCTATTTGGCCCAAGCCGAGTGCAGGATAGCGGTGACTGCGGCCATCCGCGCCGAACGCACGACCGCGGTCAATGGCCGCAGTGCGTCACCGGCAGGAGTGCCGGCCGCGTGCGGCGCAGTATCGGGCAGGCGACTCAGCCCGGAACTGACCGCGATGATCGCCTCCACGTGCGCCGCGTTTTCCAACACCCGCACTGCGCGCGTCGGAGCATGATCGGGAACCCGGTGTTGCCGTGAGGATTCCAGCATCTGTTCGACCAGGCCCCGCGGGTCGGCGATATCGCTGGCGGCTGATCCCAGGCCGATGGTGCTGAAGGCATCGGCTGCTGAGCGCACCGCCGACCGCAGCGCGTATTCGGCGTCGCCCAGCTCGTGGTGGTCGAAGGCGGGCGCGCCCGGCAGCGAGTACACCGTCCAGGACAGCGCACACAACTCAGGGGGTTCATCGTCGTCCTCCAGCTCGCCGTAGGAGAACTCAGGCACCAAGCCGATGGCCGTGTCCGGACCGGCGACGATGACCGCTTCCCCGGCGGCCAGCGCGTCGCGCTGAAACTGTGTGCCCGGGGCCAGCCCGCGCACGTCACCAGCCACCGGCAGCACGACGTTGATCGCCCCGGCCGTCCGGAATGGGCCGGCCGCCGCGCGCAGGGTCTGCAACAGCGAGACCGTTCCGGCGTCATGGACGTCGGGCCACGGTAGCCCGGTGTGGCCCGCGGCGACGGCATCATACGCCATCACCGATTGCGTTGGGGCCCAAAGCGATAACGCGTCCAAAACGTCGTCGGGCGCGGCTTTTCCCGCGAGCCAGGCGTTGGCCCACACCGACAGCGACACACTCGGGCACCACATGATCTCGCAGTGTAATTGCTCGCCGCCGCGAAGGCGGATCACGCGTATCCTGTCGGCATGCCGATCGCGCTGAGCTGGCTAATCTTCGCGCTGGCCCTCGCGGCCGCGGAGGCGCTAACGGGCGATATGTTCCTGCTGATGCTGGCCGGCGGCTCGGCGGCTGCCTCGCTCACCGCCTGGCTTACGGATTGGCCGATCCTTGGTGACGGGGCGGTGTTCCTGGTCGTCTCGGTGCTGCTGGTCGTGCTGGTTCGCCCCGCGCTGCGGCGGCGGTTGGCCCCCAAGTCCGTGCAGACGGGCATCAAAGCGCTGGAGGGCAAAAAAGCGCTGGTACTGGATCGGGTGGAAAGCCACCACGGTCAGGTGAAGCTTGACGGCCAGGTGTGGACGGCGCGTCCGCTAAACGACGACGAGGTCTACGAACCGGGCGAGTCGGTCACCGTCATGCACATCGATGGCGCCACTGCGGTGGTCTTCAGAGACATCTAGCGCTGCGAGAAAGGAACCCCTGTGCACGATAGCGGTACGGTTTTTGTTCTGCTGTTTTTCGCCGTCCTGGTGATCTTCACGATTGTCGTGGTCGCCAAGTCGATTGCGCTGATCCCCCAGGCCGAGGCCGCGGTGATCGAGCGGTTGGGTCGCTACAGCCGCACCGTCAGCGGGCAACTGACGTTGTTGGTGCCGTTCATCGATCGGGTCCGAGCCCGGGTGGACCTGCGCGAGCGGGTGGTTTCCTTCCCGCCGCAACCCGTCATCACCGAGGACAACCTGACGCTCAATATCGACACCGTCGTCTACTTCCAGGTCACGGTGCCGCAGGCGGCGGTCTATGAAATCAGCAACTACATCGTCGGCGTCGAGCAGCTGACCACGACCACCCTGCGCAACGTCGTGGGCGGCATGACGCTGGAGCAGACCCTGACCTCCCGCGACCAGATCAACGGCCAGTTGCGCGGGGTGCTCGACGAGGCGACGGGCCGCTGGGGCCTACGGGTGGCCCGGGTGGAGCTGCGCAGCATCGACCCGCCGCCGTCAATTCAGGCCTCCATGGAAAAGCAGATGAAGGCCGACCGGGAGAAACGGGCGATGATCCTGACCGCCGAGGGCACCCGCGAGGCGCAGATCAAACAGGCCGAAGGCCAGAAGCAGGCCCAGATCCTGGCCGCCGAGGGCGCCAAGCAGGCGGCCATTCTGGGCGCCGAGGCCGAGCGCCAGTCCCGCATGTTGCGTGCGCAGGGTGAGCGCGCCGCGGCCTACCTGCGAGCGCAGGGGCAGGCCAAGGCCATCGAGAAGACGTTCGCCGCGATCAAGGCCGGTAGACCCACCCCGGAGATGCTGGCCTACCAGTACCTACAGACGCTGCCGGAGATGGCGCGCGGGGACGCCAACAAGGTGTGGGTGGTGCCGAGCGACTTCAGCGCGGCGCTGCAGGGGTTCACCAGGCTGCTGGGGGCCCCGGGCGAGGATGGAGTATTCCGGTTCCAGCCGTCCCCGGTCGATGACGTGCCGAAGCATGCCGCCGCCGATGACGACGCCGAAGTGGCTGACTGGTTCTCCACGGAGACCGATCCAGCGATCGCCCAGGCGGTGGCCAAGGCCGAGGCGATAGCCCGCCAGCCGGTGGACGGCTCGCCGGGCGCCCCGCCCGCGCTGACTCAATAGCCCCCCGCATCCCCTCCGCGAACGTGCGTGCCTGTGCAGCGACACGCCGCTGCTCGCGGCATTGCGCGCACGCTCGTGTCGGGGGTCGCTACCTCGAAGGGGTCGGCGACGGGCTCGGCGCCTGCGACGGTGAAGCCGACGGTTGGCCCTGTGGCGGCGGTCCGCCGGGTCCGCCCGGGCCACCGGGTCCGCCCGGTCCCATGCCCAAAGGAGGTCCGCCCGGCCCCATGCCCAGCGGAGGCGGCCCGCCCGGCAGCCCATGGGGTCCTGGGCCCATCGGACCCATGCCCAGGCCACCCTTCATCGGTCCACCGCCCCCGGGGCCGCCCGGCCCACCTGGCGGCGGGAACCCGAACTGCGACGCCCCTGGGGGTCCGAACTGCGGCGGCGGGGGCGGCCCGAATCCAAGGGCCAGGATGAGCACTGCCGCGCCCGCGGTGAACAGGGCGCCGAAGATCCCGCCAACGATCCCGGCGCCGATCACGACGCCAGTGCCGTGCCGGCGTTTGGGAACAGGCGCAATGGGTGTAACGGGTGCCGGCGCGACGGCCGGCTCGGTGGTAGGTGTGGTTGGTGTGATTTCGTCGGTCATAGCGCCGACGGTAAGAGCCGAACTTGAAGCGAAGCTGAAGAAACGTCCTACGGATGGGGCAGCTGCGGCAGCACCGGCACCGCGCTCGACGTAACGCTCGGCAGCGGCGGGGCGCTCACCGACGGCGTCGACGACAGCTGCGGATAGGCTGGCGACGGAAGCTCGACGCGCACCTTGAACGTAAGGCCGGTTATCGCAAACGCGATGACTTCGCCCAGCGCCAGGCCCGCCAGCCCTGTGCCGATCACCACGCCGGCCGAATAACGCCGGGCCGGTGCCGTGGCGTTGTCGGAAGCCATGGGCGAGCTTAACCGACAATGGGAGCCATGACGGTTGGTAGCAGGACCGACCAATTCCGCATCGGCGCGCCGCGGGTGCTGGTCGTCGAAGACTCCGAGACGATCCGCGAAATGGTCAGCGAGGCGTTGGCCGACGTCGGCTACGTAACTCACGCGCGCTGCGACGGCATCGAACTCGAAGACGTTCTCGACGGCCTGCGACCCGATCTGGTGGTGCTCGACGTGATGTTGCCGGGCCGGGATGGTTTCGCGCTGATCGACGTCATCCGTGAATGGGGCGACATTGGGATCGTGATGATCACCGCCCGCGATGGGCTGCCGGACCGGTTGCGCGGCCTCGACGGCGGCGCCGACGACTACGTGGTCAAGCCGTTCGAACTCGCCGAGCTCGTGTCCCGGGTCGGCGCTGTACTGCGCAGGCGCGGACGGCTGCCGCAGGTCGTGCAGGTCGGCGACTTGATGCTGGACCTCGACGCCGGTGTGGCCGCGCGCGCTGGACACCCGCTGGACCTGACCGCCACCGAGCTGCGGCTGCTGAAATTCCTTGTCGAACAACGTGGGCGGATCGTCAGCGCCAGCCAGACCCTCAGCGCGGTGTGGGGTTATGACGCCTACGACCCCAACCTGGTGCAGGTGCACGTCAGCGGGCTAAGGCGCAAGCTCGAGGCGCACGGGCCCCGGATTGTGCACACGGTCCGCGGCATCGGCTATCGACTGCAACCGCCGCGCTCATGACGCCCGATCCCACGACCCCGACGCCATCGCTGCAACGCAGGGTGACGTTGCTGGTGCTGGCGCTGCTGGCGGTGGTGCTGCTGGCGCTGGGGACGAGCATCTACGTGATCGTGGACATGGCGGCCCATCGGAACCTGCACGACGTGCTGCTCGCCACGACGTCACGCGCCGATGCGCTGGCGCGAGCCCAGACGTCACCCGAGCTGCTCGCCGCCGAACTGAACGGGGGCACTGTGCGGGCCCTGCTCGTGACGGCCGACGGGATGACCTACGGCGACCGCAGGATCAGTTCCGACACCGCCGCGGGTCCCACGGCCCCGCTGCCGCCCGGGCCGCCTCCCGGTCTACCCGGCCTGGGACCGCTCGGACCGCCGCCTCCTGGCCTGCCACCGCCGCCGGGACCGCCGCCGGATGCCAGCGCGACCGTCGTCGTGCACACGTTGCCGGGGGGCGGCAAGGTGATCCTGGTCGCCGACACCACACAGACCACACAGGTGACCCACCAGCTGCGCAACCTCATGATCAGCGCGGGCGTGGCGACTCTGCTGGTGGCGGCGCTGCTGTTGATAGCCGTCAGCCGGGCAGCGCTGAGGCCGCTCGACCGGCTCACTGCGCTGGCCAAAGACATCACCACCGGCGACCGGGGTCGGCGGCTGCGGCCCAAGCGCACTGACACCGAACTCGGCCGCGCGGCCAGCGCTTTCGACGAAATGCTCGACGCGCTGGAAAGCTCCGAGCGCCAAGCCCAGCAGGCCGCCGAGGCGGCAAGCCGTGCCGAGACGGCAACGAGGAGGTTCCTGGTCGACGCCGCCCACGAGTTGCGCACCCCGATCGCCGGTATCCAGGTCGCCGCCGAGCAAATCGCCAGCACCGCAGGCCAGCACGAGGACGACAGCGAGTCCTTCGGTCAATACCATCGCGCCAGCCTCCTGCTCTCCGACGCTCACCGCGCGGGTCGACTGGTGGCCGACATGCTCGATCTGAGCCGTATCGACGCCGGGCTTGCACTGGACCTGCGCGACACCGACCTGGCCGTGATCGTCGACGCCGAGGTCCAGCGGACCGCCATGCTGGCGCCCGAGATCGTCGTCAACACGACTGGCCTGAGCGAACTGAAGACAGCAGCGGATTCGACCCGGGTGGCTCAGATACTGTCCAACCTCCTCGACAATGCGCGCAGGCACACCCCGCCTGGCGGTTCGATCACCGTCGAGCTGGGCGCCGAGCTGGGGGTAGCCGAGGTAACCGTCAACGACACCGGCCCGGGCATTCCCGACGAAGAGTGTGATCGCGTCTTCGAGCGGTTGGTACGACTGGATACCGGCCGCGATCGCGAACAGGGCGGGGCCGGCCTCGGCTTACCCATTGCCCGGGCGCTGGCCCGGGCGCACGGCGGTGACCTGGTGTGTGTGCCGCACGTGGGCGGCGCGCGGTTCCGGCTGACGTTGCCGATCGCCCCCGCTCGATGAGTGTGCGCAGAGTGTCAGCGATTGCGGCGTGGCGCCGCACAGACACGCACGCTCGCGACTAGGACGTTCGGTGGTGCTTCCGGTAGTGGCGGATCTCCACGACCAGCCCCGCCAGTCCCAACGCGCCGGTGCACACCGACGCCAGCGCGAGCAGCGGGCTCGGATGGCCGGCGAGGGCGTCGCCGAGAATCACCACCGCGGCGGTACCGGGAAGAAGCCCGGCCAGCGTTGCCAACGTGTAGGGCAACACCCGAACGGCCGACGCGCCCGCCGCGTAGTTGATCGCCGAAAACGGCACCACGGGAATCAACCGCAAAGACAAGACCGCCAACCAGCCCCGCTCGCGCAGGCGCGCGTCCACCGTGTCGATCGCGCGGTGCCGAACCAGCCGGCCCAGCTGCCACCCGGCCGCGCGCACCAGAAACACCGCCAGCACCGCACTACCGGTACTCGCGACGACCGCGATTGCCACCCCTAGCACCGGGCCGAACAGCAGCCCCGCGGCCAGGGTGAACGCGGTGCGAGGCACCGGGACCACCGTGACGACGATGTGCGTGAGCAGAAACACCAACGGGAACCATGGGCCCAGTGACTCCGCCCAGTCGCGCAGTTGCACCGCGGTGGGTACCGGAACCCACAGCGCGACCGCGACCAGGACTGTGATTCCGACCACTGCCACGAGCATCCGCGGTCGCGACATCTGGCGGGCGACGGCAGCTACCGCCCCGCCAAAACTGCGCAGCGTATCGGTGGTTTTTTCGGTGGCGGGAGCCGTCACGGCTGTAAAGCCTACGGCGTCCAGATGAATACCTCGTTTCCCCAGGCTGGCGTTTCGCATCACAACCGGGCCGAATTAACCTCAGTAGTAACTGGCAAAATCCACTCAAGCACCCCAAGCCAACCCTATTGCTGCGGAAACAGGAGCAGTCGGTGTCCATTGACGTACCCGAGCGCGCCGACCTAGAACAGGTTCGCGGGCGTTGGCGCACGGCGGTCGCTGGCGTGCTCGCCAAGAGCACCCGAAGCGACCCCGCGGAGCTGGGGGACCAACCCGAGCGACGGTTGGAGACCTCAACCTACGAGGGATTTCCCGTCCGCGCGTTGTACACCGCGCTCGACGAGTTTGCCGAACCGCCGCTGCCGGGTGAGTGGCCCTACGTTCGCGGCGGCGACGCGTTGCGCGACGTCAAGTCCGGATGGAAGGTCGCCGAAGCGTTCCCCGCCCCGGGTGTTTCGGCTGGCGACGGCAACGCGGCAGTGCTGGGCGCGCTCGGCGAGGGGGTCAGCGCGCTGGTGATAAGGGTGGGCGGCGCCGGTGTGCAGCCCGAAGAGCTCGGCCGCCTCCTCGACGGTGTGTACCTGAGCATGGCGCCGGTGATCTTGGATGCCGGCGCCGACTATCCGGCGGCATGTGAAGCCATGCTCGCGTTGGTCGCCGGGGTGGAACCCGACCAGCGCGGCACGCTGTCGGTCGACCTGGGTGCCGACCCGCTGACCGCCGCGCTGAGCGGTCGCGCGGCCCCGACCATCGAGCAGGTGCTGGCGGTCGCGACGCGGGTGGTCGGCGATCAAGGAGTGCGGGCGATCACCGTCGACGGACCCGCGTTCCACAACCTCGGCGCCAACGCATCTTGGGAACTGGCCGCCAGCGTCGCCGCCGGGGTGGCCTACCTACGGCTGCTCACGGAGTCGGGGCTGTCGGTCGCGAAAGCCTTGCGACAGATCAGTTTTCGACTGGCCGCCGATGACGACCAGTTCATGGCGATCGCCAAGATGCGCGCCCTGCGTCAGCTGTGGGCGCGCGTCGCGGAGGTCACGGGGGATCCGGACGCCGGCGCGGCCGTGGTGCATGCCGAGACGTCGTTGCCGATGATGACCCAGCGCGACCCGTGGGTGAACATGCTGCGCAGCACGCTGGCCGCGTTCGGCGCCGGTGTTGGCGGCGCCGACACCGTCCTGGTTTTCGCGTTCGACGTGGCGATACCGGGCGGCTTTCCCGGGGTGGCGACCAGCTTCGCGCGCCGGATGGCCCGTAATACCCAGCTGCTGCTGCTGGAAGAGTCGCACGTGGGACGGGTGCTGGATCCGGGCGGCGGGTCGTGGTATATCGAGGAGCTCACCGAACAACTGGCACAACAAGCCTGGCGGGACTTCCAGGACATCGAGGCCCATGGCGGATTCGCCGACGCCCGCGACTATCTCGCCGAGCGGATCGCCGAGCTTGCCGCCCGTCGCGCCGACGACATCGCGCATCGACGCACGGCGATCACCGGCGTCAACGAATACCCCAATCTCGCCGAAGCCCCTCTGCCGCAGGATGATTCGCCCGATTCGCTCAGTCGAGCCGGAAACTTGTTGCGCTACGCCGCGGCGTTCGAAGCGCTGCGTGATCGCTCGGACGTGTACCTGGCGCGCACCGGTGCGCGGCCGCGGGTATTGATGCTGCCACTGGGTCCCCTGGCCGAGCACAACATCCGCACGACATTCACGTCGAACCTGTTGGCATCGGGGGGAATCGAGGCGATCAACCCGGGAACGGTCGATGCGGCCGGCGTGGGCAAGGCGGTCGCGGAGGCGAATTCACCGGCGGTGGCGGTGATCTGCGGCACTGACAAGCGCTATGGCGACGAGGCCGCCGCAGTTGTGCGGGCCGCCCGAGACGCCGGCGTCGAGCGGCTGTATCTCGCTGGGCCAGAGCGGGCGCTCGGCGACGTGGAAGATCCCACGCACCGGCCCGACGAGTACCTGACCATGAAAATCAATGCAGTGGAATCACTTTCGAGTTTGCTCGCCCGGTTGGGGGCCTAGCCATGACAACCAGTATTCCGGTCGTCGGCAGCTTCGCCAGTGTCCCGTTGCACGGCCAGCGCACCGCGCAACCGCCCACCGCAGCAGCGGTGGAAAAGCACATCGCCGCGGCGGCATCGGCGCACTGGTACACGCCTGAGCAATTGCAGTGGCACACACCGGAAGACATTGAGGTCAAACCCGTATACATCGCGGCCGATCGCGCCGCCATCGTGGCGGACGGCTATCCGTTGTACAGCTTCCCCGGCGAGCCCCCCTTCGTGCGCGGGCCCTACCCGACGATGTATGTCAACCAGCCGTGGACCATCCGCCAATACGCCGGGTTCTCCACCGCCGCCGAGTCGAACGCCTTCTACCGCCGCAACCTTGCCGCCGGCCAGAAGGGCCTGTCGGTGGCCTTCGACCTGGCCACCCACCGCGGCTACGACTCCGACCATCCGCGCGTCCAGGGCGACGTCGGAATGGCCGGCGTGGCAATCGATTCCATCCTCGACATGCGGCAGTTGTTCGACGGTATCGACCTGTCGACGGTGTCGGTCTCGATGACGATGAACGGGGCGGTGCTGCCGATCCTGGCGCTGTACGTGGTGGCCGCAGAGGAGCAGGGGGTGCCGCCGGAGAAACTGGCCGGCACCATCCAGAACGACATCCTCAAAGAGTTCATGGTCCGCAACACCTACATCTATCCGCCGAAGCCGTCGATGCGGATCATCTCCGACATCTTCGCCTACACCAGCGCCAGGATGCCGAAATTCAACTCCATCTCGATCTCCGGCTACCACATCCAGGAGGCCGGTGCCACAGCGGATTTGGAATTGGCCTATACGCTGGCCGATGGGGTCGACTACATCAAGGCCGGCCTGGATGCCGAGCTGGACATCGACAAATTCGCGCCCCGGCTGTCCTTCTTCTGGGGCATCGGCATGAACTTCTTCATGGAGGTCGCCAAACTTCGGGCGGGTCGGCTGCTGTGGAGTGAACTAGTCGCACAGTTCAACCCGAAGAGCGCCAAATCGCTCTCGCTGCGCACGCATTCGCAAACTTCGGGCTGGTCGTTGACCGCGCAGGACGCGTTCAACAACGTCGCACGCACCTGCATCGAGGCGATGGCCGCGACTCAGGGCCACACCCAGTCGCTGCACACCAACGCGCTGGACGAGGCGCTGGCGCTGCCCACCGACTTCTCAGCACGCATCGCGCGCAACACCCAATTGCTGCTGCAGCAGGAGTCGGGCACCACCAGGCCGATCGATCCCTGGGCGGGTTCGTATTACGTGGAATGGCTGACTCATCAACTCGCGCAACGGGCCCGGGCGCACATCGAAGAGGTCGCCGAGCACGGCGGCATGGCCCAAGCCATCAGCGACGGCATCCCCAAGTTGCGCATCGAGGAGGCCGCCGCGCGCACGCAGGCCCGCATCGACTCCGGGCAGCAGCCCGTGATCGGCGTCAACAAGTACCAGGTTGACGAGGATCAAGAGGTGGAGGTGCTCAAGGTCGAAAACAGCCGGGTGCGGGCCGAGCAACTGGCCAAACTGCAAGAGCTGCGGGCGAATAGGGATGCCGCTGCTGTCGAGGCCGCGCTGGCGGAGCTGACGCGCGCCGCCGCCGCGCACGGCCGCGCCGGGGAGGACGGGTTGGGCAACAATCTGATGGCCCTGGCCATCGAGGCGGCGCGGCACAAGGCCACGGTCGGGGAGATCTCCGACGCGCTGGAGAAGGTCTATGGGCGCCACCAGGCGGAGATCCGTACCATCGCCGGGGTCTACCGTGACGAAGTCGGAAAGGCTCCCAACATCGCAAGCGCCACCGAATTAGTCGAGAAATTCGCCGAGGCCGACGGGCGCCGGCCAAGGATTCTGGTCGCCAAGATGGGCCAGGACGGGCACGACCGTGGGCAGAAGGTGATCGCTACGGCGTTCGCGGACATCGGGTTCGACGTCGACGTCGGGTCCCTGTTCTCCACGCCCGAGGAAGTCGCCAGGCAGGCCGCCGACAACGACGTCCACGTGGTCGGGGTTTCCTCGCTGGCCGCGGGTCACCTGACGCTGGTGCCCGCGCTGCGCGACGCGTTGGCCGGGGTGGATCGGCCCGACATCATGGTCGTGGTCGGCGGCGTCATCCCGCCCGGCGACTTCGACGAGTTGTACGAGGCCGGGGCGGCCGCGATCTTCCCGCCCGGGACCGTGATCGCCGACGCCGCCATCGACCTGCTCAAGAAGCTGGCCGAGCGGCTCGGGTACACGCTGGACTAGCCGTGCTCACCCTCACCACATGAGTCTCTGCGTCGGGGCACACCCGTCGTCGCCCCGCGTTCACTCTGCGGTGAGGGCGGGGTCTTCTCGAAGAATCCCGCCCAGAGCGCAGAATCAAATCCTTGGCTCAGCCCGCGGGGCCGGCGCATGACGTCACAGACCCTGGCCGACGCCATCCGTAGCGGTGACCGCGCCGCCCTGCCGCGCGCGATCACGCTGCTCGAGTCCACCCGCAAAGACCATCGCGAACGGGCGCAACAGCTGCTGCTCGAATTGCTGCCGGACTCCGGTGACGCGCATCGCGTCGGCCTCACCGGGGTTCCCGGGGTGGGCAAGTCGACCACCATCGAGGCGCTCGGCATGCAACTGATCGAGCGGGGACACAAGGTCGCGGTGTTGGCCGTCGACCCGTCGTCGACGCGCACCGGTGGGTCGATCCTCGGCGACAAGACCCGGATGGCACGGCTGGCGGTCCACCCCGACGCCTACATCCGGCCGTCGCCGACGTCGGGCACGCTGGGGGGCGTAGCAAAGGCCACCCGGGAGACCGTTGTGCTGTTGGAGGCGGCGGGATTTGACGTGATCCTGATCGAAACCGTGGGCGTCGGTCAGTCGGAGGTGGCGGTGGCCAATATGGTCGACACCTTCGTTCTGCTGACCTTGGCGCGCGCCGGGGATCAGCTGCAGGGCATCAAGAAAGGCGTGCTGGAGTTGGCCGACCTGGTGGTGGTCAACAAGGCCGACGGCGAGCACCTGCGGGAGGCCCGGTCGGCGGCCCGGGAGCTGTCGGGGGCGATCAGGCTGATCTATCCACGCGAAACGCTCTGGCGGCCACCGGTTCTCACCATGAGCGCGGTTGAGGGGAGTGGCCTCGAGGAGATGTGGGAGACGGTCGAGCGGCATCGCCGGGTGCTTACCGAGGCGGGCGAGTTCGAGGCCCGCCGGCGGGCACAGCAGGTCGACTGGACCTGGCAGATGGTCCGCGACACGGTCCTGGATCGGCTGCTGTCCAACCCCGAGGTCCGCAGGGTCCGCGCGCAGGTGGAGCGCCAGGTGAAAGCGGGGGAGCTGACCCCCGCCCTGGCCGCCCAGCAAATACTTGACGCTGCGGCGGGCTAACGGATAGATAAATTAATCGTTGTTTGCCTCTGCCCTTTGTGAAATGGAAGTAAATTCAAAAGCGTGACAGCGGATACCAGAGTCGATCTCCGCGCGGTCCCGTCTCACGATGACCCTGGCGCAGGCCATCGTGTGTCCGGCGCGGCGGACTCACACTTTGCTTGCGTCGTTCGTGCCTTCGCCAGTATGTTCCCCGGGCGCCGGTTCGGCGGCGGGGCGCTGGCCGTATATGTCGACGGTCGGCCCGCGGTGGACGTGTGGACCGGGTGGGCTGATCGGGGCGGCCACCTGCCGTGGACGGCAGACACCGCCCCGATGGTGTTCTCGGCGACGAAGGGCATGGCGTCCACGGTCATCCATCGACTCGCCGACCGCGGGTTGATCGAGTACGACGTCCCGGTTGCTGAGTACTGGCCCGAGTTCGGCGCCAACGGCAAGTCCGAGATGACGGTGCGCGAGGTGATGCGACACGCAGCCGGTTTGTCGGGCCTGCGCGGAGCCACGCAGGAAAACTTGCTGGACCACCTCGTGATGGAGGGGCGGCTAGCGGCAGCGGCTCCGGGGCGACTATTGGGCAAACCGGCTTACCACGCTCTGACCTACGGCTGGCTGATGTCGGGGCTCGCGCGGGCGGTCACGGGCAAGAGCATGCGCGTGCTGTTCCGGGAGGAGCTAGCCCAGCCGTTGGGCACCGACGGCTTCCACCTGGGCCGGCCACCGGCCGACGGGCCGACGCGGGTCGCCGAGATCATCATGCCGCAGAACATCGTCTCCAACCCGGCGGTCAGCCACCTGATCAACAAGGTGGCCAACAAGGTCTCCGGCGCCTACCGGTCCATGTACTTCGCGGGCGTCATCGGCGCGGTCCAGGGTGACGTGGCGCTGCTGGATGCGGAGATGCCCGCGGCCAACGGGGTGGTGACGGCCCGGGCGCTGGCGCGCATGTTCGGCGCAATCGCCAACCACGGCGAGATCGACGGCACCCAGTTCCTCTCACAGGAACTCGTCGCCGGTCTCAGCGGCCGGCGGAGCCTGCGGCCGGATGGAAACCTCGGCATCCCAATGAGTTTCCACCTGGGCTATCACTCGTTGCCGTTCGTGATGCCGGGCTTCGGTCACGTGGGTCTGGGCGGTTCGCTTGGCTGGGCCGATCCCGAGACCGGGGTGGCTTTCGCGTTCGTGCACAACCGGCTCCTGACACCGTTCGTGCTGACCGACCACGCCGGCATGGCGGCGCTCGGCGGTCTGATGAGGCGGGCCGCGGAACGGGTCCAGAAGCGCGGCTTCCGTCCGGTGACCGAGTTCGGGTCGCCGTATTCCGAGCCGGGAGCCGTCGCCGGCTGACGCGAGCGAAAGCGCCAAAAGCAGACGGCCCGGATCTTCGGTACCATTCCCCGCGGTTGGCCGGGTTTTCGTGTGAGCCAAAGACAGCGATGGGGGACTGCGTGAGTTGAGCGCCAGCTTCGCCACCTCGATCAAGCGTTTCGCGGCGTCACCGGCAGGGCTGATCGTACTGGGCACACTGATTCGCATCCCGCAGTTGTGGCACGGGCTGAACGAGATGCACTCGTTCCGGCAAACGCAAACGGCCTTCGTGGCATTGGAGTACGCCCGGCACGGCATCGACCTGATGCACACGCCGCTGCCGGTTTTCGGACCGCATTCCGATGTGCCGATGGACTTCCCGCTGGTGCAAGCGATGGCCGCGGTGATGATCCGGCTGGGCGCGGGAGCGGCCTCGGCGGAGCGCGCGATCGGGCTGCTCGGTTTCCAAGTGACCGCGATCTTGTTGGCTGTTCTGGTTTCACGCTGGCACGGTCGGTGCGCCATGCTCGTGGTGCTGGCACTTTTCGAGTTCTCGCCCTTCGCCCTGGCCTGGGGTGCGAGCGCGCTCATCGAATTTCCCGCGTTGGCGCTCACATTGGGCATGGTGGTGGGCCTTGACTCGTGGTTTCGCAACGGCTCACTGCTCGGCCTCTTGTGCGGCCTGCCGGCCGGGTGGCTTGCGTTCCTGGTCAAGGCCACCACCCCGCCGGCGTGGTGTGTGCTCGTAGTCATCTCGGCCGCAACGGCGTTCGTGACGACGCGGTCGTGGATGCGCAGCGTCGTAGGGTTGCTGCCGGCCGGGATAGGCGGTCTGGCTGCGGCGTTCGGATGGGCTCGCTACGGTGACGCGATCAAGGAGCGCAACCCGCTCACCGTCTTCCTGGTCAGCCGATATATGAACGCCTGGAATTTCGGGACAATCAAGCAGCGTCTCGATCCGTTGGCCTACGGAAATGCTTCGGCACGGATCGCGGTCGAAATCGCCGGGCCCGTCGGGTTTGGGATCGTCCTTGCTGTGTGCGGGATCATGCTGGCGCCGAAGGGAATCGAGCGTGTCCGACGCGCCGGCTGGCTTGTCACCGCAGTTGTTGCACCGCTGATCTTCTTCAACCTTTACTACGTCCACAGCTACTATCTGATCGCCATTTTTCCCGCCCTCGTCGCCGCGGTTGGTCTGGGGATCGTCGCGGTCGCTCAACGATCGCGCGCGGACACCGCCCGCCGCGCGGTGATTTTGACCGCGATCGTCGCGGTGGGCACGGCAGTCCCGTATAACGTGCTGCAGTGGCTCGTCCCGCCGCAACCTGATGCCGGCGGACGACGCATACAGGCGGCCACCCGCCCGGACGACCTCATCGTGGTCGTGGGCTGCGACTGGAATCCGTTGACACTGTTCGACGCTGATCGCCGCGGACTGATGTTGACCAACTACGCCAACGTGGACGTCTGGACGCGCGAGAACATCAATGATTACCACTACATCTACAGTTGCGACCAAAATCTCAAAGTCACCGACTACCTGCCGCGTGACCACACGGTGAAACCCACCTCGGAGCCAGGTTTGTGGCAGATCGCTCCTCGTTGAAACGCGGCGCCCGACCCCTGCTTATGCTCGACCTCGTGGCGCAATCGATCCACGAACACATGACCGAGGCTTCGCGGTAGCCGTGCACTATCTGATCACCGGGCACACCGGCTTCAAGGGCCCGTGGCTCGCGCTGCTCCTACTCGGCCGGGGGCATCAGGTGTCCGGCCTGGCCCTGGAACCGGAGGCGGGAAGTCTGTTCACCCGCGCAGGGCTCACCGACCTGCTCGGCTCCGACTTGCGTGTGGACGTCCGCGATGCCCAGGGCACCCGGGCGGCGATAAAGGCTGTTGCCCCCGATGTGGTGGTGCACATGGCCGCTCAGTCGTTGGTCCGAGAGTCCTATCGCCGTCCGCGGCTCACCTATGAGACCAATGCTATGGGAACACTCAACGTGCTGGAGGCCGTCGCCGCGACGCCGTCGGTGCGCGCACACGTCGTGATCACGACGGACAAGGTTTATCGCAACGTCGACCGGGAGGCCGGTTACGTCGAGACCGACCCCATCGGCGGGGACGATCCCTACAGCGCGTCGAAGGCGATGGCAGATCTGCTCACCCAATCGTGGGTGCGCAGCTTTCCGGGTTGTCCGACGGCTATTGCCAGGGGCGGCAACGTGATCGGGGGCGGTGACGTCAGCCGTGACCGACTGCTGCCGGACTTGGTGTCGGCCTATGCGGGTGGTCGGGCTCCGTTATTGCGGTTTCCGCGCGCGGTGCGACCGTGGCAGCACGTGCTGGACTGCCTCAACGGCTATCTCACTTTGGCCGACGCCTTGCTGGCCGGTAGCGGCCTGGGTGAGTGGAACTTCGGGCCGGGCCGAGACAGCTTCGTCGAGGTCGGCGAGGTCGCGACGCTGACCGCCGAGCTGTGGGGTGGCGGGGCGCGTTGGGATCTTCAACCCGGCGATCACCCGCACGAGGCCAACCTCTTGGCGCTGGACGCCAGCAAGGCCAAACGCGAATTGGGCTGGCGCAACCGGCTCGATTTCCGCGACGCCGTGGCATGGACGATCGACTGGGAGCAACGTGTGCACGGGGGCGCTGACGCGCTCGCGGTGACCAGCGAGCAGATCACGGCATTCGAACGCTTGGGCTGATTTCAGCGGCGAACAGCCGGATGCAAGTGCGGCCCCCGTGGCGTCGCGCGCGTCGCCGGGCGGGAGCAAACAGTATCGTTTCGGGTTGCGGCAAACAACATTGAGTTAAACTCCCCGGCGGCGGTACCCGAGGGATTGTCGCACTCCTCAGCCGTGATCAGAAACCGAGGAGAGTACCTGTGAAGCGACCCGCCCAGGTGCTGCGAGGTGCGGTCTCGGGAGTATCGGCGCGGTTCTCGGCTGGCGCGACACCCGAGCGCGAACTGCTGCTGGGCACCGTCCTGTTGGTTTCGGCAATCTCGGGGACGATCGGTGTCACCCTCGCCCAGTACTTCGAAATCGACGTGCTCTCCTCGGTGCTCACCTTGCCGTACGACTGCTGGGTCGACTCGGGCATCAGGGTCGGTCGGCATTGCTTCAGCGACTACTCGCTGACGGTGGGCCAGGCGCTGCGACCCAATCCATGGGAGCCCTACCCGTTGCACCTCATGAAGGGCATCGAAGCCGCCCAGAATCCGTATCCGCCCGCAGCGATGTTGCCGCACGCGATCTTTGGGTTGCTCGGCAAGTTGTTGCATGCTCCCCTCGCGGGATTGTTCGGCTACGAACTCGCGTTAGCGATTTCGCTTCTCACGCCCGCTGTGTGGGCCACCCGAGGCGTGCGGGGTCTGGAGCGGGTGGTGGTCTTCGTCGTCCTCAGTGCGGCGGCGGCACCGGTGTGGGCGGTGCTCGACCGCGGCAACTCGGTGGGCTTCGTGGTCCCAATCGCATTGGTGTTCCTCGTGGCCCTGTGCCGCCGGCGGTGGGGCCTCGTCACGCTGATGGTCGTGCTGGCGTCACTGGTCAAACCCCAGTTCCTGGTGCTCGGTTTCGTACTGCCCGCGGCCCGGCAATGGCGTTGGTCCGGTATCGCTGTGTTGGCCGGTGTGCTAAGCAATCTCGGCGCGTATCTGCTGTGGCCGCGGAACTTTCCGTCGACGATCGGCCAGTCAGTGCGCAGCAGCCTCAGCGCCGGGGGTACCTACGAGCAGCTCGCGGGGGGATTCAACGTCTCGATTCAAAAGGGGTTGCTCACGATCCCCGATGCCGTGGCGGCAGCGGGAAACGGGGGCAAGGTGCCCGACGGGTTCCTCGAGGGCCCTCGCGTCCTGCTCGGGTATGTGGTCCTGCTCCTCGTCCTAGGTTGCGTGCTGGTCCTCGGACACCGAATCCCGCCGGTACAGGCCGGCATCGTGCTGCTCGCCACGGCCTCGCTCTTCCCGCCCGTGACCTTCCGCTATTACCTGGCCTTCGTGTTGCCGATCGCCGCGCTCATCGTCCGAGATCCGGACGGTAGACCGGGATACGGCATCTTCCAACGGTTTGCGGATCTCGGCGATCGCCGTCGCATAGTCGGAATCAGCATCAGTCTGGCCACGGCGTTGACGATCGCCCAGATCCCGGTGCCGGGACACGCGTCCCGCGAACCCATCATGGGGTTGTCAGGCAGCGGTTTGAGCGCGCCGTTGGTGCTCACCACGGTGGGCTTGGTGCCGGTCTTTTGGCTGTTGGCGTGCGCCGTGATTATCGGCTCGTATGCTCGCAGGCCCGCCGGCGCCGCTGAGGATTTCACTCTCTGTTAGTGCGCTCACCCAGGCCACCTGCGCGCCGGCGCGCCTCCCGAGAATGGCTCGACGTGCCGCGCCGCTCTTAGGACTGCACGCGCATCTCGTAGAAGCGCAACCGCGCAGCGACGCCGCCTTGGCCCAAAGACCGCGTACGGCCGATACCGATTGTGCGGGCGTTGATCTCCAGGTTCGTGCCGTCGGCCGACGCGGGTGAGGCGACCAGAAACGGTTCGGCCGCGTTGCCGCTGATCAGCCGGTAGCTCATGCCATCGAGCACCACCGTGAAGGCGGTCAGCGGGACGACGGCTCCCATGAACGCCCGATCGAGGACCGTTGGTTTCAGCCCGATTCCGACCAGTACCGCCATGCCCGGCGCGCTGGGGGCCGGCACGTTGACCACGTCACCGTCGTGGACGGTGACTTCCGCCAACGGGGCGAGCGGTCCGCAGTGAGAGCCGTTGCGGCTGAACAATATCCAGCCGTTCTCCGCGTCGGTCCGGGTGTAATTGCAGAGCAGCGCGAGCGAATACAGCGGGTTTTCCTGCACGCCAAGCCGGTCGTTGATCCCGGTGGCCGGCGAGGTGGGTGATCGCCGTGACAACACGAATTGCGGGCCGCTGGCAAGCGTGTCGCCGTTCAGCTTGTCCAGTGTGGGCGTGTAGACCGAGTAGGTCTGAAAGACCGGTGCGGGCCGCCACGCGAGCCCATAAGCCCACACGACCGAGGTCTCGTCGGGGTCCACATGAACCGTGCCCGACCCGATCGCGTTGATGAACCGATCGGGGACGCCGTATTGCGCACGCTGACGGGCCTTGGATTGCTCGATGTGTCGCGTCGCCAGGTCCGGCCACCCCAGCGTCACCACCCGGTCTACGGCCCGCACGGGCGCCTGCAGCACCGCAACCGGCCGCTGCTCGACCACCAGAATGCCGGCCAGGTAGACGACAAAGAGCACGGCCAACGCGATCTCAAACCCGCGGCGCAGGATCCCGAGGAGCGGGGTGATGGCCACGGTGATCACGATCAGGCCGAGTAGAACGGAGAAATGATTCGAGTCGTATCTCCCGAACGCGGTCTTGGTGACCACCACTGTCACGATGGCGACCAACACCACGAATCGACGGGGAATCTCGGAGCGCCCGCGCACGAACA
>Ga0213876_10000481_pt1 | contig 31585 bp, 29 predicted proteins | sample BarmaccomBMRX_R9_FD_160113 | JGI IMG/M metagenome (GOLD analysis project Ga0213876, IMG submission 160113) | Root-associated microbial communities from Barbacenia macrantha in rupestrian grasslands, the National Park of Serra do Cipo, Brazil - RX_R9 | ecosystem: Host-associated > Plants > Roots... | reverse complement strand
AAGGCGAGATCGCGGCTCGAATCGGACGGGATGTAGCGATAAATGATCTCGTCGAGCATCGGTGCGCCGCGGAAATATTGCTTGTTCGCGACCAGACGAACGAATTGCTGCGGCTGATATTCGGCGAACATGAACGGCCCGGTGCCGATGGGCTTTTTGGAGAAGCCGTCACCCATCTCCTCGGCCGCTTTCTTGCACACCATGTTGCCGCCATTGATGTTGGCGACGTAGCCGAGAAAGCCCGCGACCGGGTTCTTCAGCGTGATCTTCAACGTGTATTTCTCGATCGCTTCGGCCTTGTCGACGCTCGAGAAATCGTTGGAGTAGGAAGAAGTCGCCTTGTTGGCGGCACGCTTGAGCGAATAGGCCGCATCCTCGGCGGTGAACTCGCCATAGCCCGAATGGCATTGCACGCCCTGGCGGACCTTGAAGGTCCATTCGGTGCCGTTCGGATTCGAGGTCCAGCTCTCGGCGAGATCGGGCTCGATCGTGTCCGGGCTGATCTGGCCCGGCCTGATGCGCACGAGGCCGTTGAACATATATTGCAGGAGGCCCTTGTCGGGCGTGGTCGAGGCGATGTGCGGATCGAGCTTGCCTGCATCCGCCGAGCCCATCCCGATTACGATCGTTTTCTTCTGGGCTTGCGCCTCTCCGGCGGCGAACATCGCCACGGCGGCGAGCACGGCCGCGAAAATTCTTTTCATTTTGGCCTCCTTTAACGATTGCCGCGATTGTGGCTGTTTCTGGCACACCGACGCAAGGGCGATCAAATCACGCCAGCTCGGTTGAATTTCCGAAAGGGACGCGCTCATAGTCCAAGCTGAAGAGCCCGAATGAGCGGCGCTCGCGAGCCTTGAGCCATACGGCCCCGGGGAAATCAGATGTCAAGACCGATGCGGCCCGTGCGGCTCGGCGAATCGGGCATCCTCATCGAGGAAGGTGCCGACGGAACGATCTATGCACGCTCGCCCGTCCGGCTAGGCCCCTATCCGGAGCGCCTCACCGACCGACTCGCGCATTGGGCGGGCCTTGCACCGGAACGGCTCTTCCTCGCCCAGCGTGGAACCGATGGCGAATGGCACAGCCTCTCCTTCGGTGAGGCTTTTGCGTCGGTGCGACGCATTGGCGCGGCACTCCTTGCGCGCGGGCTGTCGGCGGAGCGTCCAGTCGCGATCCTCTCCGACAATTCCATCGAGCATGCGCTTCTTGGGCTTGCGGCGATGCATGTCGGCATTCCTTACGCGCCCATCTCAGTCGCTTATTCCCTGATGTCCTCCGATTTCGGCAAGCTGCGCTCCATCCTCGACATGCTCACGCCAGGCCTCGTCTTCGCGGCGCAAGGCGAAATGTTCGCGCGCGCCATCACGGCTTGCGCTCCGGCCGAGGCGGAGATCGTGCTCGGCGAGCCGGCACGGACAGTTCCCAAAGCCACGGCCTTCGCGGATCTCGCGTCGGCCGAAGCGACGGCCGATGTCGGGGCCGCTCATCTGCGCACCTCACCCGATACGATTGCGAAATTCCTGTTCACCTCCGGCTCGACCGGCGTTCCGAAGGGCGTGATCAACACGCAGCGCATGCTGTGCTCGAATCAGGCGATGATCGCGGCGCATCTGCCCTTTCTCACCGACGCGCCACCGATGCTCGTCGATTGGCTGCCCTGGAATCACACGTTCGGCGGCAACCACAATGTCGGCATCGCCATCCACAATGGCGGTTCGCTTTACATCGATGACGGCAAGCCGATGCCGGGCAGGATCGAACGCACCGTGCGCAATTTGCGCGAGATCGCGCCCACGATCTACTTCAACGTGCCGCGCGGCTTTGAGGCGCTCTTGCCGCACCTGCGTAACGATCGCGCCTTGCGCGAGAACTTCTTCAGCCGGTTGCAGGTGATGTTCTATGCCGGTGCGAGCCTCTCGCAAACGGTTTGGGACGAGATCGCGGAGCTCGGCTTTGCAACCTGCGGGGAACGCATCGGGATGCTCACCGGGCTCGGTGCGACGGAGACCGCGCCCTCGGCCATATTCACGACGCCGGAGACGAGCCGCGCCGGCGCGGTCGGGGTGCCGCTTCCGGGCGTCGAGGTGAAGCTCGCGCCGGTCGGCGACAAGCTCGAAGGGCGTGTGCGTGGGCCAAACATCACGCCCGGGTATTGGCGAGATGAGGACGTGACGCGCCAGGCCTTCGACGAGGAGGGGTATTACCGATTCGGCGACGCGCTACGCTTTCTGGACGAACAGGATAAATCCAAGGGCTTTTGCTTCGACGGCCGCATCGCCGAGAATTTCAAGCTCGCGACCGGGACCTGGGTCACGGTCGGAACCTTGCGCCAGGCCTTCCTTACGGCTTTCGCACCCTATGTGAAGGACGTGGTCATCACCGGCCATGACCGGGACGAGGTCTGCGCGCTCGTCTTTCCCGATGTCGAGGCTTGCAAAAGCTTGTGCGCCGATCTTACGGCCGCGAGCAGCGTAGGCGAGATTTTACGGCATCGGGCGACGCGAAAAACACTCGCGCATCTCCTGGCGATGTTTGCTCAGGAAGCCAAAGGCTCCTCGACGCGTGTCGCGCGCTTGATGCTTCTCGAGGAGCCGCCTTCCATCGACTTGAACGAGATCACCGACAAGGGGTCCATCAATCAGCGGGCGGTGCTCACGCGCCGAGCAAACGAGGTCGAGGCGCTGTACGCGTCATCGAGGCCGCACTACGTGATCGAGGCCGAAGTCCATTCCTTTGCCGATGGCAGCGAATGATCACAAGGCCGCCACGCCCGCTTTCGCGGCCATCCAGCGCAGCACGAACACCCGGATGGCCGAGGAGAGGTTGGTTGCCAAAATACCTTGCGGACGCGTCGCATCGATCCGTCGCAAGAGCGCCGCGACGCTGACCCCTTCGGCTTGGGCAATACGGGAAAGGCCAGTCCAGAACGCTTCCTCGAGCGAAACGCTCGTGGCGTGACCCGCGATCGTAACGGAACGCTTGACGATCGCGGAAGCGCGCCCGCCGCCAGCCATTCAGAGGGTTTCGTCGATGATCGGCGGGGACTCCCGCGACGCGTCGAGCTTGCGGGCGTCGAGATCGCGCTTGGTTTTCTTTGCCGTCAGCCTGTTTTGGATTCGCTGCGCTTTTGTCTCGCCATGGAGGAGGCGGTTACGCGCGGCCTCGTCTTCTCTCGCAGAACGATCCCGGTGCTTGCGCGCGAGCCGCAGGTTGACGATCTCGGCGCTCATGGATGGGCGATCACGGTTTCTTGCGGAAAGCGTCGAGACTGATCACCTTGGGCTCTTCTTTCGAGCGCTCGCGATCGGCCTCGACGGCGAGCTTGAGCTTGCCTTCCGATTTGCCGGCCGAGGACTTGGCTGCCTCCGAAGGCTTCGATTCGGAGGGCTTCGTGTCGGGTGATTTGGGCTCGGCGGCGGGCCGCCCGGACTTCTCGGCGCTCTTCCGTTGGGGCTTCGCGGACTCCGAGGGCGCTGCGCGCAAGGGCAATTTCCCCTGCGCCTCGGCTTTAGGGACACTCGGGAGCGCCCTTGCGGCGCCGGTGGGCGCTTCCCCTTTCGACTGTTCGAATTTGAGGCCGAATTGCACCGAAGGGTCGAAAAAGCCGCTCACCGCGTCAAAGGGGATGACGAGCTTTTCGGGAACGTTGGAAAAGGAAAGCCCGACCTCGATCGCGTACTCGTTGACAGAGAGATCCCAGAACTGATGCTGGAGCACGATGGTCATCTCGTCGGGATATTTGTCGCGAAGCGCTTGGGAAATGCGCACCCCCTTCTCGCGCGTTCGGAAAGAGAGGTAGAAATGATGCTCGCCCGGAATGCCGTCCCGAATGGCGTTCGCGAGCACGCGGCGCACGACGCCCTTGAGCGCGTCCTGGACGAGAAGATCATAACGGATGAGGTCGGTCGGCATCGATCGTCGTGTCGGCTTGCCTTGCGCTTTGCTTGAACGCGCTTTCCTACGTCGCTTCCCCCAGACGTGAAAGCGGAGGCTTCTGTTGCCGGGCGCCTCCAGACCCCGCCTTACGCGGCTAAGCGGAAGGGCTTGATTTCGGAAGCTTACGCTGCATTACGCAGCGACGGCAACCGGAGCATAGTTGTCATTGGCAACTGTGCTTGTGGTCCGATAACGGTGGAACCATGCCGGGCAAAAACAAACCCTTTACGCCCTCGTCGATCCTATTTCGCCCCCACCTCGAACCGGGGGTCCGGTTCCAGGTGGAGGCGCCGGGTACCGCCCCCGGGTCCGAATGGTTTATTGCGGCCGTCATTTATCGCCATAGCCGCCGTGAGGCGGCAATTGCCAATATAGGCCATCGCAGTCCCGATTTGAAGCCTCCAAGCGGCAGTGGAAACTGGCGCGAGACCGAGCTGCGGCTGACCGTGGAGGTAAACGGGCCGGCGTTTCCGCGAGCGCGGGGTGGGAAACGATCAGCGTCGAGCGCCTCCCTTGCGCGCGGGCGCGATCGTCAGGCGCGCGGGGGCTTCAGTTTTCGCCGCGACAGATGAAAACCGGCGCCTTCGCCCGCGGGGCCTGTGCCTTTCACGTAATGGCGTTGCCAGCCCTGCTTCACCGCCTCGGGTTCGCGCCGCGCGAGGCCGGCGTTGAAATCGGTCCGGCTTGCCGTCCACTTCTCGTAAGCGGCTTTCAACTCGGCATCGTCCGACAGGGTCTTGATGCGGGGCTCGATCGATTCATAGAGGGCGTGAGGCACCGGCGTCACGAAGCAGAAGGGCTCACCTTGCGCGAAGCGCACCGTCCCCGGACGGGTGAAACGCCAGTTCATGGTGAAAGGGAAGGGCAGCCAATCCGTTTCGACGAGGCCGTCGAGCGCAACGATCCCGTGTTTCAACATGTTCGGCGCGCCACGGCACCAAAGCGCCCAGCCCGGGCTGGTGCGAAACAGGTAGCCGGTGTGGAAGGTGAGGACGCCATGGCCGAAATGCGACACCGCCCGCCGCGCCACCGCTGCGGGATCCCCCAAGGCTCGTATCTGAATGTCGGATTTGAGATTGCCGCCCGTCCAGGTCGCCGAAAGGGCGCAAGGCAGGATGATCTCCCATCCCGAGGCGTTGGCGATCGAGAGCGGGATGCAGCGATAAGCATATCTCTGGTCGGTGAGATCCATCCACTCACGCTCGGCCCTCGCCGGGACGAGCTCGGGCGGGTCGTCCTCCGTGCGGTAGCAGGTGAGATCGGGCGCATCGATCACCGGTGTTTCGTCGAGCTCGGGTGTTGACGGTCTTGGCATGCTTGGCACCTCGTCACGAGCTCAACGAGTGAACCTTTTCCGAGGGCGGCGCAACGGGAGAGAATGAGCCGCGGCGTCACGAGATCGGGCGAAAAATGGTGAAAGCTCGCCTTGGACGCCCTTCATTGTCGCACGAAGGCTGATAAAATGCGCTTCGACTCAAGGAATCCCGAGCCCGGCATGCGCGCCTATCTCGACCTTCTCCGGGACGTTCTCGAAAACGGCGTTCCCAAGGGTGACCGCACCGGGACGGGAACGCTCTCGGTCTTCGGCCGACAGATGCGCTTCGATCTCACGCAAGGCTTCCCTTTGGTCACGACCAAGAAGCTGCATCTCAAATCGATCGTGCACGAGCTTTTGTGGTTCCTGCAGGGCGATACCAACATCGCCTACCTCAAGGAACACGGCGTCTCCATCTGGGATGAATGGGCCGATGAAGAGGGCGAGCTCGGCCCCGTCTATGGGCGGCAATGGCGTTCCTGGCCGGCACCCGACGGGCAGAGCATCGATCAAATCGCCTGGCTTCTCGACGAGATTCGCCGCAACCCGAATTCGCGCCGCCTCGTCGTGAGCGCCTGGAACCCTGCCGATCTCGCCAAGATGGCGCTCGCGCCTTGTCATTGCCTTTTCCAGTTTTATGTCCTGACCGGGGCTGACGGCGTGGCGCGCCTCTCCTGCCAGCTCTACCAGCGCTCCGGGGACATTTTCCTGGGTGTTCCCTTCAATGTAGCGAGCTATGCGCTTCTTACCCATATGATCGCCCATGTGACGGGGCTTGGCGTCGGCGATTTCGTGCACACGCTCGGCGACGCGCATCTTTACGTCAATCATGTCGAGCAAGCGCGGCTGCAGTTGCAGCGCGAGCCTCGCTCTTTGCCGCGCCTCAACCTCGATCCGGCGGCGAAATCCCTTTTCGATATCCGTTACGAGGATATTTCGATCGAGGGGTACGATCCTTGGCCTGCCATCAAGGCACCGGTCGCCGTGTGAGGCTGGCGGCGCGGCTTGCTCGTTTTCTCTAGACTAAGGAGCGTCCGCCGATTTCCGGTGCCGCAAACCCCCGAGGCTCGGTTTTTGCCTGGGGTGTGCTTATAGGCTTTTGCTACTTCACCCGCGCCGCGCGGGCCCGCAGAATGAGGATCGCCACGACCAGCACGGTGACGGCGGCAAGCCCAGCCGCGAGCGTCGGGTCGAGACCGTGGGCCTGCAGGGGCGGGCCGACGAGCGTGTCCTCAGCCATCAATTCACCCGCGACCCAGCCGAGAAGGGCACCCCCGCCCACGGCGAGAATGGGAAAGCGCCGCAGGAGCGGCATGATGAGCGCCGAGCCCCAGACGATGAGGGGAATCGACAGGAGGATGCCGAAAGCGAAGACGGCGAGGTTCTGCCTCGCAGCGGCCAAAAGGGCGAGCACGTTGTCGAGGCTCATGATCGCGTCGGCGACGCCGATGGTCCAGACCGCAGCCCAGAGATTATGGGCGGCTGGCACATCCGTGCGCCCATGCCCGTCATCGCAGGCGAGCTTGACGCCGAGATAGACGAGCACGACCCCTGCCGTGAATTTCAAGAGCGGCACCTCGAGCACCTGCAAGGCCGCGAAGGCGAAAACCACGCGCAGCGCAATCGCGGTCGCGATGCCGAGCGCCATGCCGAGCCGGCGTTGCGCGTCGGGAAGCGAGCGGCAAGCGAGCGCGATCACGACCGCGTTGTCGGCCGAGAGAATGAGATCGATCCACACGACCTGCGCGATCGGACCGATAACGGCGGGATCGAGGCTCATTCGAAAGCCCCGAGCGGTGGCGAGGGGTCCGGCCGTGGCCTCGCCGGCCTTACGCGGCGCTCAACGCCTCGGGCAGGAGAAGTGGGGCGCGAGTCACGAGGAAGTCTTCCACCGCATCGACGAGGCGATCGCATTCAGCATCCCCGGTCGGCAGCGACAGGATGAGCATCCCGCGTCGCGCCATATAGATGCCGCGCTCGAGCATGTCGAAGAAGAAGAGCTCCTTCAGCCCTTGATGGCCACGCACCGCGTCGCGCGGCGTGCGCACCGGGGTCGACGAAAAATGCACCGCCATCAGCGAGCCGAAGCCGGTGAACTCCATGGGCGCGCGGCGCGACGCGCAAAGCTCGTTGAGGCGCCGCCTCAAATCCTCGCCGCGCGCCGAGAGGGCGCGAGCGGCGTCGGGCGTGAAGATCTCGCTCATGCCGACAAATCCCGCCGACATGGTGAGGATGTTGTTGTTGAAGGTCCCGGCATGCGGAAGTGCGTCGGGACGGCGCGGATCGTAGCGGCCCATGAGATCGGCTCGGCCACCAAAAGCGCCAAAGGACATTCCGCCACCGATGTATTTGCCGAGCGTCGTCATGTCGGGGATGATGCCGAAAGCCTCTTGCAAGCCGCCGGGCGAAAGGCGCGACGTCATCACCTCGTCGAAGATCAGCACGGCCCCACAGCGTGTGGCGCCATCCCGCAACGCCTGGAGAAAGTCCCGATCCCCTGGAATGCAACCGCCCGAGCCGAGCATCGGCTCGACGAGAATCGCGGCAAGCTCCGACCCATGTTCTTCGATCAGCGCCTTGACGCCCGGCACATCGTTATAGGTTCCGAGGATGAATTCGTGCGGCGCGTTCACCGGCGCTCCACCGCCGCCGAAATAAAGCACGCCGCCGTGATAGCCGCCCTCGAACACGAGTATCTTGCGCCGCCCCGTCGCCACCGTCACGGTGGCCAGCGCCATGAGATTGGCTTCCGTGCCTGAATTCGTGAAGCGCACGAGATCGAGCGACGGGAAGCGGTCGCACACGACGCGCGCGAGCTTACCTTCGAGGAGGTTGTGAGCCGACAGGTTGATGCCGCCGTCGAGCGCGCGATCGAGCGCGGCGCGAATGCGCGGGTGCGAATGCCCATAGATGCCGGCCGTATATTCGCCGAGGAAATCCACATATTCATGGCCGTCGGCGTCGCGAAGGTAGCACCCGGCTCCACTTTCCATGGCAAGCGGAAAGGGCGCATAGAACAGGATCGTGCGGGTATTGCCACCCGGCAGCGCCGCGCAGGCTTCCTCATGAGCTGCCTGGCTCTTCGGGTTACGTTTCACGAAAGCTTCGCGCGCCTCGGAGAGCGCTGCTTCGATGCTGATGTTCCTCACGGCCATCGACGAACCCCGCTTGCTCGACCTCTGCTTTCAGGACCGAAGCCTAGAGCATCACCGGCGCAAAGGGGAAGTATTTTCGCGCAAGCCGCGAGCGATGCGTGACCCCGCCCGCCACGGCTTGGAAGGTCGCGCGACCGCATGTGCAGGCAATCCGCCACTTGGCCCAAACCGAGACGACCGCGAGAAGATCTGCAGAATTTGCGAGGAATGGTACAGCCGGGTGGATTCGAACCGCCGACCCCCAGATCCACAATCTGGTGCTCTAACCAACTGAGCTACGGCTGCATGATGCCAATCGTATCATCGCGAGTCGCCTTCAGGACGGCCAAGCCTTGCCGGACCGTCGTGGGGAACGACCATGCGGAGGTCTTACGATAGCGACCGGGAGTTTGCAACGCCGGAGGCTGGCTATGGTTTCCCAAGAAACATTTCTGGAAACATTGCTCTGAGGCCCTCGATTGGTGATGCCCGATTGGGATATCGCCCTATTTTTGACAGTATCTCGCTGGCCATGGCGGAAGCGATGCGGGCGAGGTGTGCCCCAGCTCGATTGCGCGTTGCCGTGGGGCTTGGCGCCAAGCTCGATTCTGGAGGCTCGGTTCTGGAGAAGGCTCGGTTCTGAAGAAGGCTCGGTTTTTCGGGAAGTTCGGTTCTGGACAAGGCTCGATGATGAGTTGGATCTTCGCCCTTTTGGGATTGGCCATTACGGCCGCGGGTGGCGGTGCCATGGCGATCGGCTGGCCGCTGGTGCCGCTCGAGCGCGGCTGGACCTTGGTAATCGCAGGTTCCGCTCTCGCATCGGGTGGTCTCATTTGTGTTGCTCTCGCTGCGGTGATGGGCGAGACGCGCCGGACGCGCCGGGCCATCGAGCGAGCGCTCGAGGAGCTTGCCTGGTCACGACCGATCGAACGCATGAGCACGACGACCCTTCCGCCCGAACATGAAATGCCCCCACCGCATCCCGCCGAACCTGCATACGCGCCGGGAGCCTCGACCTCGCCTCGCCTGGACAAGCTCGAGCCTCGAATTCCTGCCATGCCCGTCATGCCGGCTGCCGCCCCGCTGGCCGTGCCGGAGCCCTCTTCCGCCTTCGAACGCCATGAGCCGAGGCTCATGGCGCGTTCTGGCAGCGCGCAAGACGAAATGCCGCGTGGCGCGCCCTCGAACCATCGCGACCGCGCCGACGACCAGCCGCACGAGGCCGAGAAGGCGCCCGCGGAATTGCAACCGGCGCGCAGCTTCAGCGTCGGCGATACGAGCTTCGTGGTCTTCACCGACGGCACGATCGAGGCGCGCACGCCCAAGGGAGCGCGGCGCTTCGATTCCATGGAAGAGGTACGAAGCTATCTCGAGGAATCGGCCGCGTCGTGAGCTTCCATGCTGTCCGCTCCTCTCCGCCAAGGCGCGAAAGTGCGGACCCGATCCTGTCGTTCGTATCGGGAGCGTGCGCAGCCGCTTCCGCGCGAAGCGGCACGCATGAAAAAATCGTTGGCCTCAATCATTTTCCGATCTTGGCCTTTGCACCAAGTTGTCCTAGGCAGCGGCCGATCCGCCGTGTTCGCCGCTTTGCCAATTCGAGGCCTTCATGCAAGCTCTCATGGCGCTTTGGGAGAGGACACAGGATGCCTTCGCGTGACGGCCTGCTCGGGCCTCTGTTCGCCTCGGTCGGCATCGCAAAATATATGGGTGATCCTGGCGAGATCGCTCAGTTCTTCATGGTCAACGCGGTTCAGATCGCGATCATCGGCCTCCTGTTTCGTCCTCTCGAGACCATTTTGCCCCAGGAGTGATGGCCGAACCGCAAGCTGACGCGCATCGATCTCTTCTACACCTTGCTGAAGGAGTTCGGCCTCGTACCTGTTTTCACCTTCATGCTCCTTTGCCCGCGAGCAATTGAATCGGTGAGAAGATTGGCCTTTCTGGAGGCGACACCACCTCATCGAGGATTGGCTTCCCTGGTTCGGGCACAAGCCGCTACTGCTCGTCGCGATTTATTTCGCGATCTTCGAGCTCACCCAATATGTCATCCACCGCTTGCAGCACGCTCTTCCATGGTGGTGGGCGCTGCACAGCCTCCATCACAGTCAAAGGCAGGTGAATTGCTGGACCGATGACCGCAATCACATGCTCGACGATGTGCTCGAGGCCGTCTTGAAGTGCAAACGCTTTTGATGCCTGCCCCTTACAGCGGCTCAAACTTCGCCGCCGTGAGCTCGACCGCCTCGTCGAGGGCATCGCGATCCACCGAGCTGAAAAGTGCCACCGCGCGGCCGCGCGTGCGCAGAAGCTCGTCGACGCGGTGAATGATTTCAGCCGTTTCGAGGTTCCGGCCCAAGTCGAGCTCGAATAAACGTTCCGCTCCACTTTGGCCGTGCTCCCGATCGCCCAGGCGCGCTTCGAGGACGTTTCTGGGAGCATCGAGGCGAATGAGCAAATCAGGCGTCGGTATCAACTCCAGGGCGCGCTCGATCCGTCCCTGATCGTGCTTCTGGCTGAGCAGAATGAGAGAGCAAACCGCCTGGACGAATGCTTGGTCGAACAACACAATGTTCCTTCCCGAAACCGCCCGACGCCAGTAATGGGACATGCGCGATAGGTATTGAATGTACCTGAGAAAATACATCGGACTGCGGGGAGGCAGGATTCCCACCAGCTTCCAGGCAAACCGTACGTCCTTGAAAAATGCGACAGGGTGGCCCGCCATTGCGCCGAATTCGACCATGGGACGAAGCAGGCGACGCAGAACCGCGGCGCGGCGGCCGATTGCCCACTTCCCGGCGTGACTCGCAAACGAGGCAGGTTCGGCCGGCCTGTAGCTGAGCACCAGCTCTGCGTCGCGGCCGCTTTTTTGCAAACGGTTTCTCATCGCATCGGCGAACGTGGTTTTTCCGACGGCTGGAGGACCGAAGAGCTCGATGATCACCGCGAAACCCGTGCACCGATTCTAAAGCAGCCGCCAGATTTCCCGTCTCACTTCGGCAAGGACAGATGGCAATGGTTGTTGCGCGTCGACACAGACGATCCTCGCCCCCCCGAAGGTCAGCCGCCTCAGCCCCTCGATGCGCTCCTTGATGACCGCGCGGTCCATGTCCGGCTCTCGTTTCGCCGTAATTTCAGGACCTACAATGAGCTTGATAACCAGATCGGGCGCCAATCGGTTCGCAAGAGCATAACTCGACGCCTCGAGGCGACGAAGCCAAGGCGGCGCCTTTGGCAAGCGCGGCAACATCGGACCATCGTTGAAACTTGGAATTTCGTCCTGAGGGTAACGATCCGTGATGACGACCACGCCGCGGTTCGCGGCGCGGCTGGAGGTCGCGAGCTTCGTGCGCTTCTCGCGGGCAACGACACTCGCCCAGACCAGCAAGAGCATGCTGTAGAGCAATGTGGGCGGCTTGTCCGAAATTTTCCCGTGCGATGCCCCCTTGGGTTTCGTTCGGACCAAACGTGAAGCCAGGGGTACGATCAATTTGAAGGGCCGCATCAAAAGCGAAGGACGCCCGTCGCCGATGCCAAAATAGATCGAAGCCACGTCTACTTCCGGAGCAAGCCAGTCGCGCATTGTCGAGGAAACGGTGCTCTTGCCGCTCCCGTCGAGGCCAACGATAGCGACTCGGCAACCGCCCCCCGGCGCCAATCGTCGTGCCGGTCGCGGCAGATGAAGAAGCCTATGATTGACCGCGGCGGCCAAACCGAAAAGGGCGCGCCCGGCACTTCGCACGCGCGCCTCGATCGAGCCATAGCTTCGAGAGGCGGCGAAGTGACGGCGGATGAGGCGCCGCAGAGGACGATGACGCGTCAGATCCTTCCGCTCGAAAAACGCCGACCTCAACAGGTTTGCGAGGCTGTTTCCAAACAAGGCCGCAGCCCGGCTTTCAAAAACCGGTGCATCGACCTGTTTGGTGAGTTCTTCGTGGTCGAGTGCGAACTTCGTCATGATCCGTTCCCGGTCACGCAACGCGATCGGATCGAACCAGCTCGGTTCCAGACATGCGCGTACAGTCAGCAGCAAGGCCTCGGAACTCGGATCGAGAACACGTATGGGCAAATTCTTATGGCGTCGGCTGCGGGCAAGGATCTCGTCCTCCCAGGGTATTCGGTAATTTTTCAGGAGCGGTTCCCCAACGATCAAGTGGAAGTGCAGATGAAGATGCAGCAACCGTCCACTCGGTTCGTCATAGCCCAGGAAGCTCGATATCGATGGGTGATCCCTGGCCGCCACGCAAGGAAAGAGCTTGAGACCTTGCTGCAACAAAACAGATCGGGCGCGATGTTGATCTGCCCGACCTACAAGCAAGTCGAGATCACCTTCGCCGGACAAAGCGCGATGAACTCGCCGACTGCTTTTCCAGTAGCAATAGGAGATGTTTTCACGGTTGAATTCATTCAAGACGGCCAAAAACAGCGGTAAGACAGCCACCTCATGTTTCGCATTCTCGAACAGCGCATCACCTCGATCTGTCATCTCGGTCATAGCTCGGACTCTCTTGCTCCGCGTGCCCGTGCTACCGCACCAACACGTTCGCGCGTGCCCACATCGCAGATACGGAACTGATTTCTTCGTCGCTCGTTCACGAGGTCTCAATCGCCCAACATTGGTCGAGCCAAAAGACATCCTTTGAGCCTATCGCATGCGTTCCCCGTCGGCGGATATGTCTGTTCAGCCAATCTTGTCCGGCTCCGTTGCTGAAAAAGGCGGTTGAATACCCTGCGCGAGGCGGAGAACTGCGTTAGCGCGATCGATTTCAGCACTACCCGAAAATAGAGACTGCCCAACAGAGGCGTCAATGCTGTACCTTTCGACTAGGAAGTGTTACGAAGATCGGCACGGCGATGGTCACGTACTACTCAAAAAGCTGTACCGCGATCTACTGCTGTGAACCGCAATTTGTCCGCATGGCTCCTTTGCGACAGCATGCACGTTGAACTTTCCCATGGGCCAGGGGAGCTTTTACTCGACCCCGGCCCAACCTCATCGCTGGACGAACTTTGGACGTCCTGACTCTTCGGCACCGGCGACTTGGCAAAGGCAAATGGCGAACCAGAAGACCGGATGGCGAATGATCAACGTGAAGAAACCATAGATGAACACGCCAGCCACCAATGTGGTCAGCCAAGCGGTCCGAGCCCGACAGGTATTCAAGAAAGAGGTCGCCAGAAGCCAAAGGAAACTCAGATCCGCGAGGAGTCCACCCTGGACGAAAAGATCCAGCAGGGTGTTGTGCGCCTCGAAATTCGGGGAGGCACTCAGTTGCGGATGGTCGATATTCCTGGGTTCGTTCTCACCCTCTCTGCCTGCGATGAGGACGGCCGGAATATCGAGATGCGGGCCCGGTCCCAGCCCGAACATACCTGACTCGACCCCTCGGCTTATCGCGTTATTCCAGATTTGAAGTCTGAGCTGTGTCTCTTGCTCGGCGTCCTTGCCACCATTCTTGGTCAGCTCCTTGGCGATGCCTCCGGCGCGCTGAGTAATTTCCGAACCCAACGGGACGAGGGAGACCAAGAGGAGCGGCGCGCCGAGAAGGAACACCCAAACGGCAGCGGAACGAAGGGTCAGCTCGTGCCTGGACGAGAGAAGCCATTCGCGGAACTTGAAGGCCAAGAAGATTGGACCGCCTGCGACGAGAACGAGGCTGAACGTATCGGCTTGCGTGAGACGCCCCACGTAAATTGGCAATATGGCGCAAGCTACGGCGATGATCTTCGGCGCGAGCCGAACCGTTGTGCCGGCGAGGTGCAGCGACACCAGCCCGAGTACGATGCAAAGCAGGGCAAGCTGGGACGGAAGTTGCGACCAGCCGCGCATTCGCTCCCAATACCATGGGGAGATTAAGCCCACATCGACCAGCCCCCAGGCGACGAAGAGCTGAAAAGCCAGACAGGCGCTGCCCAGCACCGCAAATAGCCAACCGACGCGGCGCAGGCGAGCGCCAGCTCCAGGCTGAACGACGCTGAGGCAGCTGACGGCGGCAATAAGCGGGTATGCAAGAACATCGTGCAGAAAAAGCTCGGGATCGTGACGATCGCCGATCACGGCTCCCGCCACGGTGCCGAGGGCTTGCGCAACCACGAAAAGCGACCAGAAAATCAGAAGGCGCGAAAGAGCAGGCGTCATCGGCGGACCGAGCCGGGCCACTTCGCGGCCGACCATCAAGACCACCCACATGAGCAAGCAGATTTCGCCAGGCCCGATCGGAACGCCGGCAAGTCTCAGTTGAGAGGCTGTCGACAGCAAGAGGCCGAGCGCCAGCAGGAGGTCGAGCCCGAACAGGTTCAATTCCGAGGCAGGGACAATCGGGGCAATTTCCTGACCCGTGGCGACGTAAAATCGCGTCGGCGAAACTCCGGGCAGCGAACCTATTTCATCTCTCAATTGCAATCGCCTCACCTCGAAGGATTTTGACGGAGAATTTGCGCTAAGCCCGATCCCACACCTTTCCAGGAGCGACCAGCGCTCCTCGGCCCACGTCAACCTACCTGCGCGCGATGTCTGGCCACGACGCCGGGACATTGCCCGCCCTGTCCATTGCGGCGCGCAGAACAGGGTGGATTTTCGTCCGGCATTTCGAGTCCGTGAGCTTATTTCTGCCGAGGTGCTAGCGGAAAAATGCGACAGAAAAGCGCTTTTATACGCAGCGAGAACAGTACTTGCGACACGGAATAGTTGTCCTTCTTGGCAATGTTTCTCGTCCATACCCCATTCGGGTTAGCGCCTTTTCAGTGGCTTGCGGGCGAAGGAGCGCCGATGCAGTAATAAATCTTACTTTGCTGATCTTGATGCGCTGGTCGAGGACGCGTGAATGGGAGCGCATCTGCTCTTTATAGGTGGTGAAGACCACGCCTTGCGAATTCCCTTTTTGACGGCGCTGGCGTCGCGGGGATACCGGATAACGACGGCGGCCAGCGCGGACCCCGCCCCTTTCAAGCGCGCCGGCATCGAGTACATTCAATTTGCCTTCAATCGCTTTTGGGATCCCCGCTCGGATGTGCGTACCTGGCGAATACTCGGCCGAATTCTGGCCGACGTGGATGCCGATATTGCGCATTCCTTCGACACGAAGCTCAGCATCCTGGTTCCCTACGCGGCCCGCTCCAATCCTCGCACCGCGATTGTGCGGACCATTAACGGGCGCGCATGGACTTTTTCCTCGAGATCTCTCGGAGCGATGCTTTTGCGTGTTCTCTACCGTCCGGTGCAACGTCTCGCTGCCGTGACCGCCGCCGCGACCGTGTTCGAGCATCGTGGCGACCAAGGTTTCTTCGAGCGCAATTGGCTCGTCGGCAAAGGCGAGTCGGTCAAAATCCCTGGCGCTGGAATTGACGTCAGCGGTTTCGAAGCGGCGCTGAAGCGTGGCCCGTCGCCGCAGAGTTTGCGCGGCGAATTGAGCCTGACGGGGGCCGATGTCGTCATAACGGTCACGCGCGTTACGCGAGAAAAAGGCATATTGGACCTGCTGAAGGCGGCGCAGATCGTTCACCAATCCCGCCCCTCGGTGAAGTTCCTTATTGTGGGGCCGCGGCAAGGAGAGGGGCCGTTTGCCGTCACCGACGCGGAGCTCGCGCCTTATTCCGATTACGTGATCGCGACGGGACCGAGATCGGATGTGCCCTCTCTTCTTGCGATGTCGGATGTGTTTGCGTTTCCCAGCGCCTACGCGGAAGGCGTGCCGCGCGCGCTCATGGAGGCAGCGCTTTGCAGTATGCCCATCGTGACCACCGACCAACCTGGCTGCAAGGAAGTGATCCGCGACGAATGGAACGGTTATGTGACGCCGTGCCGCGATCCCGATGCGCTGGCAAGACGGATACTCGATCTTTTTGACGATCGCGCGAACGCCGCGCGCATGGCCGCGCTAGGGCCCGATGTCATCAAGAGTACGTTCAGTCTCGATGAAGTCGTTAAACAGCACAGCGAACTTTATGAACGCCTGCTTCGTAAGCGACAATTGAGGAATTTGAACAAACAGAACCTCAGTGTGCAGGCGAATTAGGCTCAGCATGATGTTCGACCGAGTAAAGTCAAAAATGCCAACAACCGTTTTGAAACGCGCCCGACACTTCGTGGTCGTCGCGCTCGCCTGCTTCATCGCTCTTGGCGCGAGCGTGAGGGCGGAGCTTCCCAACCCAGCGCGTACGCGGCATTTCGCGTCGAACGGAAATTCCAGCGCCGTCGGCCAGTTTTCCCCGGCAGCGGCGGGATTCGATCTCGCGGATGTATCCAATCGCCAGGAACTCGCAAGGTTGCCTGATGGCGTGATGGGCCTCATGTGGATCGGCGAATGTTCAGGCGTGACTGCGCATTTCCAAGATCTCGTGAATTCTGTCGTGGATCATCCCAAGCTCTTCGGCTTCTATTTGATGGATGACCCGGATCCCACAGGGCGTTGGCGCCCACTTTGCAAGGGATCCGATCTGAGAGCCGAATCGGATTGGATTCATGAACGAAAGCCGGATGCGCTCACGTTTATCCTGCTCATGAATTTAGGATCATCCGCGGCTCCCGCATTCAGTGCGGAATACGCGCCCGATAGTTCACATGTAGATCTCTTCGGCGTCTCCCCCTACCCGTGCCGGATCGCCTGGCCGACTTGCGATCTGAATATGATCGACCGCTTCGTCGCGGCTGCCCAGCAAAGCGGAATTCCTCTGCCCCGCATCACGCCGACCTATCAGGCGTTTGGCGGCGGCACCTGGAGTTCCGATGGCGGCGACGGTTATCGCATGCCCACCGTAGCGGAAATGAACTCGATGCTGGAACGCTGGAGTGAGCTCGTGCCCAATCCTGTTTTCGATTACGCGTATTCGTGGGGTGTTCAGCGCTCCGACACCGCGCTCGCCAACTCGGCTCAACTGCAAAAGGTGTTTTTGCGACACAATAGATGCGGGCAAGAGGCCGCGACATGCCCATGATCGGCCTCTGAGCTTCGCTCTGCTCTGATCTCCGGCGCGCATTGCCTGCGAGACAAGATGGAGCGGTCGTGAATTTGAGCATGTTCGAAATGCATCCGGACGCGGCCCCAATCGATTTCCGTTGTTTCGCGACTTCTAAAACCCTCCGGACCAAATATGCGCTGCCCACGCCAGGTCTCGCCTCGATCGAACCCGTCCCGCGGGGTCGCCTGATGAATTTGCTTGACGCGACGATGGTAGCGATCAGCACGCTTTGGGCCGGGCCCGACCTCGCTACGGCTCAACCATCCAAGGAACGAGGGGGGCTTCACCAGTCAGAATCGAGCTCGTCTCCGCTCCATGCATTCTCCGGCCCCTTCGCCGCAAATGGAGCTGAGTCATCGGGAGGTGACGGTCTGAATCCCGCGGGCTGCACGCCTCAGCGAAACAGCGCGCCTCCGGCGCACATCGTGGTGGTCGTGGAAGAGAACCGCGGGTTTTTGCAAATTATCGGCAATCCGAATGCTGCTTACATCAATTCCTTGGCGGCGACCGGGATGCTTTTCACCGAGTATCATGCTCTCGCGCATCCGAGCCAACCCAATTACTTTGCGCTTTTTTCCGGATCCACACAGGGTGCGACCGGGGATGGCGATTACTTTTTCCCCGATACGCCAACCCTTGCCGGTGAGCTGCGCCACGCCGGCTACAGCTTCGTCGGTTATGCCGAATCTTCCGCGGAAAGGGATCATAGCCCTTGGCTCAGTTTCGGGGATTCGCAACGGGCGGGGCAGCCATTCAGCCGGTTCCCGACCGACTACAACGAGTTGCCTGCCGTAGCCTTCATCAGCCCTGACGCGCAACACAACATGCATGACGGCACCATCGCGCAGGCTGATCGGTGGCTAAACGCCAACCTGAGCGCTTTTGCCCATTGGGCGATGGGTCACGACAGCATGCTCGTCGTCACCTTCGATGAGGATCAGGGTACGAGAGACAACCGAGTCGCCACGCTCGTAGTCGGCGCCCGCATCCCCTCCGGGCGGAGCACCCAGCGGCTCGACCATTATTCGCTCCTCCACACAATCGAGGTGCTCTACGGCTTGCCGCCGCTGGGCGCGAGCGCAGCCGCGCCCGTAATGGATTTCGCGCTGACCCCTTCGCCGTGCACGAAATGAGAGAGCCTGGGCTGAGGGGAAGCCCCTTGCAGGCGCGCTCTCCTTTTCGCTGCGCGCTTCGCGTGTTCGGCATCGAGAAGCACGCGTCCTTTGCGCTTACGCTCGCCGGGTCTCCTGCGTGCCGCTCTGCCGCCGACGCGCTCTGGCAACTCAGCGCGGCAATGCGGCTTTTACGAGCAAAGTGGCATCCTGGCTCGCCCAATCGGCAGGGCCGTTGATCACCCCGAGCGCGCAGCCATCCGCCCCAATGAGCATCGAGACGGGCAAGCCCTCGACCTTCGTCGAAGCCTTCAGGTCCTGGAAGACATTCACTGATTGGTCGTAGAAATAGTCGAGGTGCTTGACGCCGATCTCTTGCAGGAAGGCGCGCGGCTTGTCGGGGTTGCGCTGATCCACATTGATCGGGACGACCTCGAATTTAGAGGGGTCGAGATCGCCCGCGAGCTTGTCGAGGGCCGGCATCTCTTGGCGGCATGGGATGCACCATGTGGCCCAGATATTGACGAGCACCGTCTTGCCCTTGAAATCCGTGAGCTTCCTTGCGGTGCCGCCATCGGCGAAGAAAACGAGGTTCGGCGCGGGCGCGGGGTCGACGATCTGCATCGCCGCGACCTCACCGATGGCAAGCGGCTTCAGGCGCTCGGCGGTTTGGCGCGCCGCTACGCAGGCGCTGTTGCCGGAAGCGCCCCGCGTCGCGTAGAACCCGGCGGCGGCGAGGATGCCCATCCCCGCAAGCGCCAGGATGGTCAATCGCCGCGCTTTGTTCGTCTTCATGGCGATCATTCCGGTTCGGACGGCATGCCTTCATGGCATGCCCTCTGTTTCCTATTTTGCGACCTGCCTTAGCCGAGGATCATGACATGGCCAACCGCATGTGGGGAGGACGCTTCGGTGGAGGCCCCGGCGCCATCATGGAGGAGATCAACGCCTCCATCGATTTCGACAAGGCCTTGTGGCGCCAGGATATCGCCGGCTCCAAGGCTCATGCCGCCATGCTCGCCAAGCAAGGCATCATCACGGCGAAGGACGCCAGGACCATCGCGGGCGGCCTAGACAAGGTCGCGGGCGAAATCGAGGCGGGCGACTTCAAATTTTCGCGCACGCTGGAGGACATTCACATGAATGTCGAGAGCCGTCTCGCCGAGCTCATCGGCCCGGCCGCCGGACGTCTCCACACGGCGCGCTCGCGCAACGACCAGGTCGCGCTCGACATGAAGCTTTGGGTGCGCGAGACGATCGACGTGCTCGACGGGTCGCTCGCCGATCTCCAACGCACCCTCGCCGAAAAGGCGCTCGCCGAGGCTGCGACTGTGATGCCGGGCTTCACCCATTTGCAGTCGGCGCAGCCGGTGACCTTCGGCCATCACCTCCTTGCCTATGTGGAGATGTTCGGGCGCGATCGCGGGCGTTTCGCCGATGCGCGTCAGCGCCTGAACGAATCTCCGCTCGGCGCGGCGGCGCTTGCGGGCACCTCCTTCCCGATCGACCGGGAGATGACGGCCAAGGCCCTGGGCTTTGACCGGCCGACGGCCAATTCGCTCGATTCGGTGGCCGATCGCGATTTCATCCTCGAGGCGCTCGCGGCGGCTTCCATATGCGCCGTGCATCTTTCCCGTTTGGCCGAGGAGATCGTGCTCTGGACGTCGGCGCAATTCGGATTCGTGAGGCTGTCTGACGCGTTCTCGACCGGCTCATCGATCATGCCGCAAAAGCGCAACCCGGACGCGGCCGAGCTGGTGCGCGGAAAGGCCGGACGGATCATCGGCGCGCTCACGGCGATGCTCGTGATTCTCAAGGGCTTGCCCATGGCGTATGGCAAGGACATGCAGGAGGACAAGGAGGGCACGTTCGACGCCCTCTCGAGCTTGAGCCTATGCGTCGCCGCCACGTCCGGCATGGTGCGCGACATGAGGCCCGATGCAGAGCGCATGAAGCGTGCGGCGGGCGCCGGCCACGCGACCGCGACGGATCTGGCCGACTGGCTGGTGCGCAAGCTCGGTCTTCCGTTCCGCGAGGCCCATCACATAACCGGGCGCATCGTGTCGCTCGCGGACAAAAAGGGCGTCAGTCTCGACGCCCTGCCGCTTGCCGAAATGCGATCGGTCGAGCCGCGCATCAGCGCCGACCTGTTCTCGGTGCTTTCCGTCGAGCGCTCGGTCGAAAGCCGAAAAAGCCGGGGGGGAACAGCGCCTGGCGAGGTCCGCAAACAGGCGCGTGGCTGGTTGAAGCGGCTCGGCAAGGGTGCGCCGCGCTGAACGAAGGCGCGGATGCCTCGCGCCGCGCGCTTTTTACTCGCGCGGCGCCTTCAGCCATGATAGGCGCCGGGAACTTGCGTTGCGGCGTGATCTCGCCGAGAGCGGATCACGCGGAGGAGTGTTGCGGTGGAGCGCGCTTACACACGACATCTCAATCGGCTCGCGGTCGTGATGCTCATTGCCTTTGAGGCGGCATCTTGCGGCCGCAAAGGCGCGCTCGAGCCCCCGCCGAACGCGAGCGTCACGCCCAAGACGAGCGACGCGGCAGCCGCGGCCGATGCGAGTCAGGCGAAGGGCGCGGAAGTCGCCGGCGGGGCCGAGCAGGCACCCGATGCCGCGACACCCTCGAGCAGCGTCTCGTCTTTCCGCGCCAAGAAACCCCCGCCGGTGCGACCACCGAAGACGCCCTTCATCCTCGATCCGCTGCTCGAATGAGCCTCAGGCGAGAAGCTTTTCGAAATCCTGACGACCCTTGGGCGTGAAATGCACGACGCGGCCGTCCTTCTCGCGCCGCGCCCACCCCTTCTCGAAGAGCTTGCTCAGGAGCTCGGAGCCGAGCGCTCCGGCGAAATGATAACGCCTCTCGCTCCAATCGAGGCAAACGCGGCATAAGGGGCGCCGCCCCTGCTCGAGCGCCTCGAGATCGATGCCGAAACCGACGAAGAAGGCGCGCCCTGCCTTGGTGACATGGACATGCCGGTCCTGCCCCGCCACGAGCCCTTTGGCGCAGAGCCGATCGAAGGCCCACACCCCCATATCGCCGGCGAGATGGTCGTAGCAGATCCGGGCTCGACGAAGCGCCGGGTCCTTCGGCCCGGGGTTCGTGCGTAGATGCCCGGTCCTCGCCGCGAGCCCCATCAGGCCCTCGAGCACCTCGGCCACGTCCTCACCTGAAAGCCGGAAATAGCGGTGCCTTCCCTGCTTCTCGGCACGCAGGAGACGCGCCGCCTCGAGGCGGGCGAGATGGCCGCTCGTGGTCTGCAAGGTGACACCCGCCTCATGGGCAAGCTCGGTCGCCGTCAAGGCGCGCCCATCCATCAGCGCGGTGAGCATGTTGGCGCGCGCCGGATCGCCAAGAAGCGCGGCGACGGCCGCGGGATTTGGACCTTCTTTCATAGTTCGGTGATAGCCGAAGCGTGAAAGGAGCGCAAGCCCCATATTCGGCGAGAGACGATTTGACGCGAGGAGAAATCAAATGAATTGCGTGGCAGGATGGTGCAAGAGCGAAGCAGGCGAGGCCGTGACCATAAGGCCGAGCATTCTGTATTTCGGCACGCCGGTCGTTCTCATCACCACAATGAATCCGGACCGAACCGTCAACATCTCGCCGATGTCATCGGCCTGGGCCCTCGGCGACCGGGTTGTCCTCGGCTGCACGGCGAGCGGGCAGGGCATCGAGAATTTGCGCCGCGAGAAGGAATGCGCGTTGAATTTTCCGTCACCCGAGCTGTGGCGCAATGTCGAACGGATCGCGCGGGCGACCGGAAGGCGTGACGTGCCGGCCGAAAAAGCCGCGATCGGCTACGAATACGTGGCAGATAAATTCGCGCTCGCGGGGATTACGCAGGCCCCCTCAGAGACGATCACGACCCCGCGCATCGCCGAATGCCCGCTCCAATTCGAGGCCGAGCTCGTCGAAGCGCGTCCCTCGAACGGATCCGACGGCCAGCCGGGCTTTTATATCGCCGAGACGCGGGTGAAGCGCGTGCATGCGCATCGCGAGATCGTGGTCGACGGCACGAACCACGTGGACCCGGCCCGCTGGGAGCCGCTGCTCTACGTCTTCCGCCATTATTTCGGCACGGGCGCCGATCTCGGAAAGACGTTCAAGGCGGAATGTTGAGAACAGAGGCGGAGATGGTCCGTTCAGGGGCGCCTATTTCACGATGATGTTCGTGTGGTACTCGCGATTAAACCCATCGGGGTAGATCACGTCGACTGCCACGCTATCGGTGCCGACATACCCCGGCGATGGCCTATAGAATACCAAGGTTGCTGGAGCGCTTTGGCGATTGCAGACATTTCTTGGATTTGCCGCGCCAAAGTTTGGGTACTCGCGGCCTTCCCGGATGCTGACGGTTCCATGCGCCGGCTCGCTCTTTATGCGCACCACGCTCGGTCCCGCCGACGAGCAATCCTCATGGAGCGAATAGTAACCCGCCACCTTGCGTTCTTCGTTGATAGGAATTGTGGTCGAGCGGGTTACGAAGGAGGTGGACTGGCATCCGCCTATGGCAAGCGGAACCAGCAATAGCCAAGCCTTTCGCATAAATCGCCCCTCATCGCCCTACGGCCCGCGCGGCCGCGCCTTCGATCAGAGGTATTAATGCTACTGCGATTCTGAAGGGATCACGATCTCTCGATCAGTGTCGCCCCATCAGAGCTTCTCGACCTGCCCGTATTCGAGCTCGACCGGGGTCGGACGGCCGAAGATCGAGACGGCGACCTTGAGGCGCGCGCGCATTTCGTCGATCTCCTCGACGGTGCCGTTGAAAGTCGCGAACGGTCCATCCGAGACGCGCACCTGCTCGCCGATATCGAAATGCACCGAAGGCTTCGGGCGCTCGACACCCTCTTGCACCTGGCCCTTGATCTGCATCGCCTCGCGTTCGGAGATTGGATGCGGCTTCTTGTCGGCGCCGAGGAAACCGGTCACCTTCGGCACATTCTTTATGAGGTGAAAGACATCGTCGGTGAGCTCGCATTTGACGAGCACGTAACCCGGGAAGAATTTGCGCTCGGCATCGACCTTTTTGCCGCGCCGGACCTCGACGACTTTTTCCATGGGGACGAGGATTTCCTCGAACTTGTCGGAAAGCCCACGTTGCGCCGCCTGATCCTTGATCGATTGGGCAACCTTGTTCTCGAAATTCGAGTAGGCGTGAACGATGTACCAATGCGCCGCCATGGCTTAACGTCCGATCCCGATGATGAAGCCGACCAGCACGCCCAGCACTTGATCGGCAAGGAAGAAGAAGGCCGAGGCCGCGAGCACCATCATGAAAACACCACCTGTCGTCACCAGCGTTTCCTTGCGCGTCGGCCAAGTCACCTTGGCGCCTTCGGCACGGACTTCCTGCAGGAATTGAACCGGGTTTTCCATCTCGCGATCCTCGTGGTCCGGCCCCGACAATTGACCCCCATTTGTCGGAAAAGGCCTGACCACAACTCCACAATGTTGTCGATCAATTTTTTCCGACGGACGGGACCATCCGCCGACATCGACCCGCCAGCACGCGGCGCCTGCCGGCGCGTCAGCGCCAAAGCCGTGCGGCCGCCCAAAACGAACGGGGCGCGGGACCCCTTGGCCGCGCGCCGCCTTGAGGCTTTATATATCGACGTTCAGCCCCTTCGCCAAGGGGGAGGCGCCCGATCCCCTGCCAGCATCACGTCAGCGACTATTTTTCGCCGTCTGGCTAGGACGGCCTTTGATCCGCTGATGCGGTTTTCCTCATCGGTCAGCGAGACTTGTGCGGCAGCAGGCACCCGTAAGATTACCGCAGCTCCGGCGGGCCGTCGTGCAGTTTGTCTCGTAGTAGGATCGCCAGCCAGGCGACCTTTTTCGAGCGTCTTCTAGGCTCGCCGGAGAGTGATTGTCCTTTGCAGGTCAGCTGCTTCACGCGCGATCTCGTCCCACTGCAGCTTTAACCCTACCAAACGCTCTACCACGTCCAAATCCTCAGCATGCATCGTCCGCGAGGATTGCGGCCAGGCGACGCGGCTTGCGCTCTATCGAAGCATCCGATCGCATCGCCAGGCTTCGCGGTTCCACCAGCCTCTTCAATCTCGGCTCTCGCCGGCACCGTGACGAAGCGCTCAGCGCCATCAACGGCATCCAGGTCAATGCACCCACCATGCCGCGGTCAGCTTGCAGGTGCAGCTCGAGCGCAACCGACAGGTCGAAGGAGACGATCGTCGCGCGATGGCCACCGAAATACCCGCCCTTTCCCCGGCGACGATGCGCGAACTGTCGAAGCCCGCATCTCTCCCGATATATCAGTGGCCGAGGAGCGGCTGTCACCTAGGGAACAAATTTGCGAATTTTTCCCTGATATTGTTTGGCGACGGACCAGCGATGATGTGAAACGCTCACCCGCGGTGACCGCGGCGGATGGCCATCAAAATTCAAGAACGGAGAGCTGTAACGCTAACGCCAACCAGCCAAGCCTATTCAAAGCACTGTATTCGTCGCCAGCCTGATTGTTGACGGCGCGGCGCGAAGGCGCGGTCGCCCGATAGCCAAAGATCTTTCTGCCAAACGCAGAGTGGGAGGAAAGAAATGCCGGCTCTCATGCGACAAATTGCTTTAGTTTGTGAATCCGAGCTAATCCCGGCCGGGGACGTATCGAAAGTTGCGGCCGCGATCCAGAAGCAGGCGACACGCGACCTTTCGCCGATTTGGGAGATCAACGCGACCGTCGACGCTTTTACGACTCTCGAAGATATGCCCGTCGGTTATTGGCCGGTGATCGTCAGAGACGACATTGATGACCCTTCAGCCGTAGGCATCCATCAGGACGATAACGGACAGCCTTTTGCGCTCGTAACGGCCTCATCCGACATCAACGTTTGGTCCATCACGGCGAGCCATGAAGCGCTCGAAATGCTGGTCGATCCCTCCGGTAATTGGCTCGTTGCTGCCGACTCTAAGGCGCAAGGAAAACGGGTGAACTACCTTGTCGAGGTCTGCGACCCGAGCGAGGCTGCGAAGAACGCCTACAGCTGCAACGGGGTTTTCGTCTCGGATTTCTACACCCCCAACTACTTCGATCCCGTTAAGGCGACAGGCGTCCGATACTCCTTCACCGCCGCGATCAGCGAACCCCTTCAGGTCCTTCGCGGCGGCTACCTTTCCTGGCAGGACCCGGAGTTGAATTGCTGGTGGCAGGAAACGTGGTTCGAGGGCACTAGTCCTAAAATCGTTAAGCTTCCCCCAGCTGTTGGTTTAAAGGCTAATGGGAATTTCCGCGCAACGATTGACCGCCTGAATGCGTCAAAGACTCTGAAGACGCTGGGCGCGGGCCGCAAGCAAGCGATGGCGGCGGGGCTTCCGCCGGAGCAGAACCAACTCGCTACAGTCGCGCACGCGACAAGCTTGCGAGCACGGATCGGACAAATTCTTGGGCGTTCGTCCGAAGATCGTCGCGTTCGGGCCGGCGAACCGGACACTCCGGAGCTTCTCACGGAGACCGCCCCGCAGCCCCTGCCTCGGGCCGAAGCGTCCCAGCCTTTTGATCCGCTCGCGGCAGTCCAATACGGGCTCTTCATCGAGGCCGTGTATTCGATGTATTACGCGGAGCCCACAAACCCCACGCCGCCGCCGCAGCCGGACTTTCCCTCTAGCTTCCGCTTGCTTGCGTGGGTGCAAATGAGCGACTTCACGCTCGTCGAAACCTCACCTCAGTTCTACGGCGTGGTCGCTCAGAGCATTACGGATCCGACTAAGTTCGTCCTCGCGCTAAGGGGCACCGAGAGTCCGATCGAGTGGTTCGATAATTTCACCTCGATCATCAAAGTTCCTTTCAAGGTCCCCGGGTGCGGGTCCGTCTCCTATGGGTTCAGCCGGATTTACGAAACCATGGAAATCATAGACGCGACCCCGCCGGCCCGGGTCGGGCTGCGCGGGCCAGTTTCGTTGCGGGCTGCGGGAAGTTTCTCGCAACAGACGGCGGCGCTGGTGCGCAGGCATGCGCCTCCCCAACCGCGAGGCGTCGAGGCCGCGCCGCGGTTCACTTCCATCGACGTGACCGCGCACAGCCTCGGAGGAGCGCTTGCCACGCTCTACGTCCTCGAGAATGCGAAAGAGGATAAGATTCCCAACCAGGTGCTCTACACCTTTGCATCGCCTATGGTCGGCGATGAGACCTTTGCTACTGCTTTCGACGCGCTGGGACTGACCTCCTGGCGTATTGTCAACGAACCAGACCTTGTGCCGAATGCTCCGGGCGAAATTCTCGGCTACAAGCATGTCGGCGTTGAGCAAGCCTACAACTCAATCGGCATCGCTCAGTCCAACCCGTGGTGCTGGCATGCGATGGCAACGTATCTTGCCTTAATAGACCGCACTCGCCAGCCGAATCCGGATTGCCAAATCCCGGTTATCGCCGAGGCGGCTCCTGTAGCCGCCCGAGGCGCCGCCGCCCTCCCCGCAATCGCGCCGACCATGCCGGCTATCGATGCGAGCACCAACGTCACGACCTATCTACCCACGCTTGCGGCTTCGGGCGTAAAGGCGATCGGCCGTTATTATTCGATCAACAGGAGCAAGGTTCTCACTCAAATAGAGGCGCAGGCAATAACAAATGCGGGGCTATCGATCTTCGCCGTCTACGAGGACGGCAACGATCCCACGACATTCAACGCAAGCCTCGGGACGTTCCAGGCCCAACAGGCGTTGATCTGCGCGAAGGAAGTGCGACAGCCGCGAGGGTCAGCGATATATTTCGCGGTGGACTTCGACTGCACGGCCGCCCAATTCCAGCAGCAGATCACCCCGTATTTCAACGCCATCAACGCCGTGTTCGCGGCCGAAGGATCCCCTTACCAAATCGGCGTCTACGGCAGCGGCCTAGTTTGCCAGGGTCTGCTTGCGGCGGGATTGTCCTCGTACACTTGGCTTACCAACTCGACCGGTTTCCAGGGATACAAGCAATTCTACGCGTCCAGGCGGTGGAACTTGGCTCAGCACCTCCCGAAATCCTACGGCAGGCTGCAAGCCGACCCGAACGAAGTCGCCGCGGATTTCGGCGCGTTCGAGGTCGAAACACGCGCCCTCGCCGCCGCAGACGCCCCGCAGCTGGCCGGCAGAGCGTTCAAGAGGGCCGATGCCTTGGCAAAAGCGGCCGCGTCGCCGGGTGCTGGCGGAGCGATCAGCAAGCTCTTGGCGATCGCCTCAAACCCAGAAACGCTCCAAGCCGCACAGGCAGTCGCCGCTCAGCGGCTCTTAATTTATGATGGGGAAAAATACCCGCACGACGGATGTGCGATCACCTTGTCGGTGCTTCTTCAGCAGGCGGGAATTGACGTACCCGACACCTACATGGCGCTGGATATATGCCGGCTGCTTAAATCTCGAGGCTGGAACACGTTTCCAGTCGGAGAACAACAGAGGGGTGATATCGGGTCTACCTGCGGCACGGTGGCCCGCCATGGAACCGACCACGTGTATGTCGTTTTGCGCGATCTAAACACCGACGAAATGGTGGTCGCCGACAATCAGGAGCCCGCGCCCCACTTTAGATTTGCGAGCGGCCAAGGAAAATCCCCAACCACCTATTTCTTGCGAACACCCAACGCCAGCGCATGAAGAGCCCTGCTCCCCAGTCTCTGCGGACCGCGGTTATCGATTTCACAACGGAAAGACTGGTAAATGAAGGACCCGCCGCCAGCTAAAAACGGACTGTCAACCGCGCTTGCTTACATTGCTGCCATCGTGGCGGCGCTCGCGCTCTTCGTCACAAACATCAAGACGCTACAGGAGGCCTGGTGCAATTACATCGGACTGTATTGCCCAGTGGTTCCGCAAAACGTTCATGGGGACGAGGTCCACGTCGAATCAGGCGGGACGACGGACAACAAAAGCGATGTCTGCAAGGCCCATCAGACCAGCACATGCGTCAAGTCCAGCGATCCGACGAAGAAATTGTCGCCCGCAACCGCCACATTCGAGGTGAGCGATCGGTCGGCCGGCACTTATAACGACGGTAACCGCGGCCCCGCTGCTGTTGCAGATCCTATCGGGACCTCGAACATAGGGTGGTTTTTACAGCCCGATAAACAGTCACCGGACGAGGTCTGCGCAACCGTCTATGCAAGAACGAGTGCCTGCGAAACGAAAGTCTTTATTAGCGGGAGGCTCACGGTCGAGCAGAAGTAGGGGAGCCGATGATGTTCGGGGCGGATCCGAATGGCAAGAATCGAACGATGGACCGCGTCGTGAGCGACATGTCCTCCGAGGGCGCCCGGCTGCGTATGCCGGCGGAAAGCGACAATGATCGCTTCTTCCTCAATCGATAGAACCGTTGACCGAGGCTCCTTTGGGCCGGTCGGTAAATCGGCGACCGAGGAGCGGTTACGCCACTTACCCACCGTCTTCTGGTTTATGCCATAGCGCTCGGCTAACGCCCTCAGGCTCTCTTGACTATGCTGTATCGCTCGACGGACCGCCCCTATCGTAAACGCCAGCTTTGTAAGGAGTGCCGTAGCGCCAGATTTCTGTGAGGTCGCGGTTACCTCCCTCACCCGCTCCGAGGCCCAGCGGTCGGGTGGTGAATTTCACGACCCTCACCAGCCCTGACGGCGTTCATGATGCCAAACTGGCCCCGGCCATGCCAAGCCGGGGCTTTTATTTTGGGCGGCCGTCTAGGGTTCCCAGCCCTTGCCCACCGGATCAATGCCTATATGGGTCGAGAAAAGCCCCGCGCCGGGGCTTTTGGGCCGGTGGCTCGGCGCCCCGGCCGATCTCGCCTTGTGACGAAAAGCGCGGCTAAAGCACGCGGGTTTACGGAACGGTTTACGGTTGAAGAAATTGGCTGTCGAAAGGCTATCGGTGCCTCTGCTTGAGCCTTTGGTCCGCTTGGATTTTGGCAGGAGTGGAGGGACTCGAACCCCCAACCCCCGGTTTTGGAGACCGGTGCTCTAGCCGATTGAGCTACACTCCTAGGGAAATTCCCTCACGCGCTTAGCACGAGCCGCGGAACGAACAAAAGCGGAAATTGTCATTCCGGCAACCCAGCCTTGCGCAAGGCTTCGGAAAGGGGTTCGGCGATCGATGCGTGGAAGTCGGCGGCGGCGCACATCCTTTTGATAGAATAGCTCGGCTCCAGCTGCAGCACGCGGTTGGCCGCCTGCCGCGCGGCGTCGGCATGCCCGAGCTTCGCATGCGTCGCCGCCAACAACATGTGTGCAAAGCTGAAATTGGGATTTGCCTGGAAACATCGGGTCGCCGCGTGCGCAGCCGCCTCATAGTCGCCATGCTGGAAATGGCCAAGCGTGATGGCGAAGCAGGGGCCGTAGTTTACTGCGTCAAAGGGGCTGAGGCGGAGCGCGCGTTCGCCCCACTCGATCGCGCGATCCGCTTCGCCGCTTATGGCCGTCACCACACTTCCAAATGCGTAGGCGAGCGAGCACGAGGGGCTCAGTGCGAGCGCTGCTTCGAAGGCTCGCCGGGCGGCTTCGCGATCGTGCCCGACCATGCCCACGGCAAAGCCTCCCAGCGCGAGTGCCGTGGCGTCGTCACGCCCGTGTGCAATTGCCGCATGTGCGCTGCGTATGGCACCCACCCGGTTTTCCTCGTGTGCGCCGGCGCGCACGAAAAGGATCTCGTGGCACCAGGCGGAAAACCCATGCGCAGCCGCGTAGTCGGGCTCGAGATTGAGCGCATTCTCAAGCAAGGGAAGCGCCTTGTTGGCCCGCTCCGGCATCGCCGGATAAACGTCGGGTACGGCACGAAGCACAAGATCGTAGGCGTCGAGATTCTCCGGCCGCTTGCGCTTGACGCGCTCGACCTCCGCTTGGCGCAGGCTAGGCTCGACGGCGGCAACGACGCTCGTGGTGAGCTCGTCCTGTATTGAGAAGATGTCCTCGAGGATACGGTCGTAGCGCTCGGCCCAGACATGTCGGCCGGTTTCCGCCTCGACCACTTGACCGGTGACGCGAACTCGATTCGACGCCTTGCGCACGCTGCCCTCGAGAATGTAACGCACGCCGAGCTCTCGGCCGACCTCTTTCACGTCGATGGATTTGCCCTTGTAGACAAAGCTCGAATTGCGGGCGATGACGAACAGCCACTTGATGCGCGAAAGCCCGGTGATGATGTCCTCGGCCATTCCGTCAGCGAAATATTCCTGCTCGGGGTCGCCGCTCATGTTCTGAAAAGGCAGCACGGCGATCGAGGGCCGATCGGGAAGTGCGAGCATCGCTGACTCCGGCTTTCTTTGGGCCATCTCCGGCACGGCGCGGGTGTCGATCCGATAAACATGAACAGGGCGGGCGATGTTCTTGACGGCGTGCTCACCGAGGTTGGCGAAGCCGATGGGGAGCTTCTCGCCGATATGCTCGCGCACCGTTGCGCTGACGCAAATCTCGCCGGGCTCGGCAAGCGCCTCGAGCCGCGCCGCGACATTGACGCCGTCGCCGAAGATGTCGCCTTCATCGACGATTACGTCGCCCACATTGATGCCAATGCGGAAGCGGATGCAGCGGCTCTCATCGAGATTGGCGTTGCGGTCCTTCATGCCCTGTTGCAGCACCACGGCGCAGCGAACCGCATCGACGATCGAGGCGAATTCGATGAGGAGGCCGTCGCCCGTCGTCTTGACGATGCGACCCTCATGCTGGGCAATCAGCGGATCGACGAGCTCCCGGCGGTGAGCCTTGAGCGCGACAAGCGTTCCCTCCTCATCCGCGCCCATGAGACGCGAATACCCAGCGACGTCCGCGGCAAGAATGGCAGCGAGCCGCCTTGCAGTGCGGGGCTCTTCGCTCATTCGTTTTGGCTCCAGACGGCCACCGTTCCGCAACCCCGATCGACCGAACTATGCCTTGCTGTTCGGAGTGGCGCAATGTGGCGCGCGAGCATTCGCGCTGTGTCTCGAGAATGCTTTAGTTTATCGATTCGCGACCGGCCCGAGCCAGCAGCAAGTCCGACAAAGTCCACGATGGCGCGCAAGCGGAAAAGAAATTCAGAGCGTCGGACCCCTGTCAGCTTCGAGGCCAGGCCTCCCTTGTCGAGATCCGCCGCGCCGCGCCAGCCGCCTTGGCCAGCCAATCCTGCCGTTTGGCAGATGCGGGACCGGCCTTTCATTCGCTCCAAGAAAGGAAATACGCGGACGGCGTGCTGATTTGCGGCCTTCA
>Ga0213876_10000480_pt1 | contig 31634 bp, 26 predicted proteins | sample BarmaccomBMRX_R9_FD_160113 | JGI IMG/M metagenome (GOLD analysis project Ga0213876, IMG submission 160113) | Root-associated microbial communities from Barbacenia macrantha in rupestrian grasslands, the National Park of Serra do Cipo, Brazil - RX_R9 | ecosystem: Host-associated > Plants > Roots... | reverse complement strand
CCGCCGTTGATCCACGATCGACACCTCCAGCCACGGCATGGATGGCCTCCTCGAAAGCCTCTTCCAAGCCAGAATGTGTCAACCATCTCCCCGAACACCTGTCAGCTATGTGTCCAGGCTGAACAATCCGCAGGCCATCCAGGTGACGCGTCTCGGATCGTGCAGAACCCGGCTGGGTAGCCCGCATTCGCGGGCCATGACAACGCCGCTACTGGATCTTAGCCCTAAGCTGCGCGGTCAGCTGGTTGAGGTGCGTGACGAGCGCCGGGATGCTGCCGTTGTGCTGGCTGAGGAACGCGCTGAACTGGTCGCGCTCCTCGATCGCCAGCCACACGCCCGCGATCGACACGTCGATCACGACCATGCGGCCCTTGTCGCTGAGCACGCGGAAGTCGACTTCGAGCGGCTGCTGCTCGGCTCCTTGCGGGTCGACCAGCGCGGTCTTGACGATGGTGTCGCCGGGCGCGCGCTCGGTCGAGCCCGTCACCTTCAGCGTCTGGCCGGTATACTGCGCCAGCCGCGACTGATAGACGGCCTGGGCATAGCTCTTGAACGCCGCGTCGAAGCTCGCCACGTCGCTGTCCGAAGCGGCGCGGCGCGCATTGCCGAGCGTGAACCTGGCGATGCGCGGGATGTCGGTCAGGTTTTCCAGGAAGCTCTGGAACTGCGCGTTGCGCTGCGCCGACGGCCCCTTGCCGTTGAGGATCTGAAGACCCTTGTCGATATTCGTGGCGACGAAGCTCTCAGCCGGCGTCGCGGCCTGCGCCACGCTTCCCGTCACCAATGCAAACGCTATCGTCACCAGAGCAAGCAATTTGGACATCGCGCATTCCTATCGTTTCAAGCATCCCGCTTCACGAAACGCCCCTTGAGGCCAATCGTTTCGGCGGCTTGTGGCAAGTTCAAGGCAAAGCCTATCAGAAATCCGGCAAATCCTTTGTGTCAGGCGCGCCGTTCCGTACCTCGTTGTCGCGGAGCTGGCGATAGAGGCTGCGCATGGACGCATAGTAATCTACCGAGTTGCGCTCGATGTCGTCCAAGGTCTCGAGGTTGCGGGCGCGCAGGTCGAGCACCTTCATGTATTCGCGCCCCGCTTCCCACCACAGATGCTGCTTGAAGTGGATGAAGTTGAGCGGGTCGGCGCCGATATCGACCGCCAGCCCGATGGCGTCGCGCGGGCTGGACGGGCCCAGGACCGGCAGCACCCAATAGGGGTCGCGGGGCACGCCCCACACCGCCAGGGTCTGGCCGAAATCCTCCGCGTGGCTGGGCATATGGAAGCGGTCCGTCGCCGGATCGAACAGCCCGCCCAGGCCCGCCGTCGCATTGACCGCCAGCCGCGCCAGGGTCTGGCCGGCGCGCTTCGGCTGGCCCTGCAGCACGTCGTTGGCGAAGGTGCCCGGAAGGTCGAGATTGACGATCAGGTCGTGGACGCGGTCGCGGACGAAATGCGGCACCGCGGCGTTGTAGGCGCGCGCGGTGCGGCCCAGGAACAGCCGGTCGAGCGTCTGATTCGTCGAGAAGATCGCGCGGTTCGAGGCCTCGTCGGGGTCGGCCGGGTCGCCGGGATTGGAGGGCGTCGCGCCGGTCCCCGCGCAACCCGCCAGGCCGAGCATCAGCACCGCGATCGGAAGCCTTCCCCACATGGCGGTCTTATGCGGCGGCAGCGAAGGCCGATCAATCGACACGCGGACCATTGACGTCAGAGGTAGAAGATAAGCTAATTTAACTATGGAATTCCGCGGACCGGTCCTGACAAAAGGCGATTTTATCGAGCTCGCGAAAGGCCATCGGGCCGATGCGTACCTGCTTCTGGAAAAAGGAACTACCAATGGAACCTGGTTCCATATCGGTCTCGCCGTGGAATGCTGCCTGAAAGCAGCGATCATGCAAAAAGAGGGTTGGAACAGCTGGCCCGACAGGGAACAAGCCAAGGGGTTGTATACGCACAATCTTTTAGAACTATTCCGGAAGCTGGGCATCGACCCAGCGGGCTTTGATGCACGGGCGGCGGTCGCGCCGGCGCTGAAAACCGTATTAGAATGGCGACGGGAGCACGGATATGCACGAGGAAAGGTTCCAAGAAAGGTCGCTCGATCCCTTTGCGAAGCCGCTTTCGGAGACCGAGGAGTCGTAGAATGGCTGGCGAAGAACTACCGACTGGATATCTAGAAGCTGGCGAAGAGTATCTCGCGGCAGTGCAGAAGCTTGGACTGCGCCCTCGCCTAGCTGGATGGGGTTGGGAAGAGTCAAGCGCGCGTTGGCTTTTGGTGCTCGCCACGTCGATCTACGACGCGGGAGGCCCGTTTGAAATGAATGAACTGCTGTTCAAAGCCTACAACGCGGGAATTACGCCTAAACAAATCTCGCCCTTTATAGTCCGCGTTTTTAGTCCCGAGATTCTGCCGGCTTATGCACTCGATGCCATTCCTGGAGAGCAGGAATACACGGCCCACGATCCTATGACGAAGGAAGAAACGGCTCGCTTCAAGGGGTATATAACGCTGGATTTATACGGCACGAAAGTGAGCGCGCTGCATCTTTATCATACGAAGAATATCGCGGCGCCTATGAGCTATATGGAGCGGCAGCGCGAATGGCAGAAGTTCCGCAAGAACGTTGAGAAGTTGGCCGCCTAGGAACGGCAACATCGACGCGTCTGCGATTGAAATCGCACGAAGCCCCCCTGAAGCGTCCTATCGCTGCCCTATCGCAAATGAGCGCAGACCTGCTCATCCCCGGCACGTTTGGCTGGGCATCGGACCGCTTGTCCGTATCCGACCATTGCATAATCATATAAAGATATGTTTATATGTTCTATGGACAAGCTGGTCGCCATGTTGCGTGCCGCGGGTGACCCCACCCGGCTGCGCCTGCTGTTGCTGCTGCGCCAGGCCGAGCTGACCGTCAGCGAGCTGATCGAGATCGTGGGCCAGAGCCAGCCGCGCGTGTCGCGGCACCTGAAGCTGCTCTGCGACGCGGGCCTGCTCGAGCGCTTCAAGGAGGGAAGCTGGGTGTTCTATCGCGCCGCCGATGCCGGCGCGGGCGCCGAGCTCGGCCAGGTACTGTCCACGCTGGCCGGCTCGCAGGAGAGCGACCTCCAGCGGCTGGCGCAGGTGCGCGAGGCGCGCGCGGCGGAAGCGGCCGCCTACTTCAAGGACAACGCGGCGGAGTGGGAGCGCATCCGCAGCCTTCACGCGCCAGACAAGGACGTCGAGGCCGCGATCGCGCGCCACATGGCGCAGGCCCCCATCGAGCAGCTTCTCGACGCGGGCACCGGCACCGGGCGCATGCTCGAGCTTCTCGGGCCGCAGGTGAAGCGCGCCGTGGGATTGGACGTCAGTCCCGAGATGCTCGCCATCGCGCGCGACCGGCTGATGCGCGCCAACCTCACGCAGTGCCAGGTGCGGTTGGGCGACACCTATCGCCTGCCCTTCGCCAATGGCGGCGCGCTGGCCGGCTTCGACGCGGTGCTGTTCCACCAGGTGCTGCATTATCTCGACGATCCCGGCGCCGCGGTGGCCGAGGCCGCGCGCGTGATGCGCTCGGGCGGGCGGCTCCTGATCGCCGATTTCGCGCCGCACGACCTGGAATTCCTGCGCGCCGATTTCGCGCATCGCCGCCTGGGCTTCTCGGACCGCGAGGTCCAGGGCTGGTTCCAGGCGGCGGGGCTCAAACCGCTGGCCAGCGACACCGTCGCGGCGCATGGCCGCGAGACGCTGACCGTGAAGCTGTGGCTGGCGCAAGCCGCGCCGCGTTCGCGCGCGGAGGCCGCATGAGCATCAAATCCATCCTCGGAAGCGGACGGCCGATCAAGGCGTCGTTCGAGTTCTCGCCGCCCAAGACGGCCGAGGCCGAAGAGCAGTTGTGGCAATCGATCCGCAAGCTGGCGCCCTTGAAGCCCGCCTTCGTGTCGGTGACCTATGGCGCCGGCGGCTCCACGCGCGAGCGAACGCATGCGACCGTCAAGCGCATCGTGCAGGAGACCGACCTCAAGCCCGCCGCGCATCTGACCTGCGTCGCCGCGCCGCGCGCGGAGATCGACGAGATCGTCCAGGCCTATTGGGACGCGGGCGTGCGGCACATCGTGGCCCTGCGCGGCGACATGCCCGACATGGTCGGCGCCTATCAGGCGCACGCGCAAGGTTACGCCTCGACGCCGGAGCTGATCGAAGGCATCCGCCGCGTGGGCGACTTCGAGGTCAGCGTGTCGTGCTATCCGGAGCGCCATCCGGATTCGCGCAGCTTCGGCCACGACCTGGATATCCTGAAACGCAAGATCGACGCCGGCGCGACGCGCGCCATCGGCCAGTTCTGCTTCGACAGCGACACCGTCGCGCGGCTGCGCGACAACGCGGCGGCCGAGGGCATAAACGTGCCGGTCATCCCCGGGTTGATGCCGACGACGAACTTCAAGGGCGTGCAGCGCATGGCGGCGCGCTGCGGCGCCAACGTGCCCGCGTGGCTGGCGCGGCTCTATGACGGGCTCGACGACAATGTCGAGGCGCGCCGCATCGTCGCCGCCGCGGTCATGGCCGAGCAGGTCGCCGAGCTGCATGCCCGCGGCTTCGACCAATTCCATTTCTACACGTTGAATCAGTCGGACCTGACCTTCGCAGCCTGCCGCCTGTTGGGTTTGCCTTCACGAGAGTTGGCGTCATGAGCTTCGATCGCGATTCCCGTATTGCCTGGATGATGGAGGAAGCGAAGAAGCGCGTGCTGATGCTCGACGGCTCGTGGGGCGTGCTCATCCAAAGCTACAAGCTGGGCGAGGACGATTTCCGCGGGTCGCGTTTCGCCAGCCACAACAGCGAGCTCAAAGGCAACAACGACCTGCTCACGCTCACGCGGCCCGACATCGTGCGCGAGATCGGCCATGCCTATCTCGCCGCCGGCGCCGACATCATCGAGACCAACACCTTCACCTCGACCGAGACCAGCCAGGCCGATTACGGCCTGGCGCATCTGGTGGCCGAGCTGAACCACGAAGGCGCGCGCCTCGCCCGCCAGGTCTGCGACGAAGCCACCACCGCGTCGCGGCCCAGGCTGGTCGCGGGCGTCATCGGGCCCGCGAACCGCACCGCCTCGATCTCGCCGGACGTCAACGACCCGGCGTTCCGCAACATCACCTTCGACGAGCTGCGCCGCACCTATTTCGAAGCGGCGTGCGGGCTCATCGGCGGCGGCAGCGACGTGCTGATGATCGAGACCGTGTTCGACACCCTGAACGCCAAGGCCGCGATCTTCGCGGTCGAGGAAGCGTTCGAGGAATTGAACCTGCGCCTGCCGGTGTGGATCTCGGGCACCATCACCGACCTGTCGGGCCGCACCTTGACGGGCCAGACGCCGGAAGCGTTCTGGAACTCGGTGCGTCATGCGAAGCCCTTCGCGGTGGGCCTGAACTGCGCGCTGGGCGCCAAGGAGCTGCGCCCCTATATCGCCGAGCTGGCGGGCGCGGCCGACGTGCTGACCAGCGCGCACCCCAATGCCGGCCTGCCCAACGAGTTCGGCGGCTATGACGACACGCCTGAGAACATGGCGTCGCTGATGGGGGAGTTCGCGCGGTCGGGCCTCGTCAACATCGTCGGCGGCTGCTGCGGCACGACGCCTGAGCATATCAAGGCCTTCACCGAGGCCGTGAAGGGCGTCGTCCCGCGCCAGGTTCCGGAAAAGCCGAAATATATGCGTTTGTCGGGGCTGGAGCCCTTCACGCTGACGCCGGAGCTGAACTTCGTGAACGTCGGCGAGCGCACCAACATCACCGGCTCGGCCAAGTTCCGCAAGCTGATCGCGGCCGAGAACTACGAAGGCGCGCTCGACGTCGCGCGCAGCCAGGTCGAGAACGGCGCGCAGATCATCGACGTCAACGTCGACGAAGGCCTGCTCGACTCCGAGGCCGCGATGCGCCGCTTCCTTCTGATGGCGGCGGGCGAGCCCGACATCTCCCGGGTGCCGGTGATGATCGACAGCTCGAAATGGAGCGTGATCGAAGCCGGCCTGAAATGCGTCCAGGGCAAGGGCATCGTCAACTCGATCTCGCTGAAAGAGGGCGAGACGCAGTTCGTCGAGCACGCCAGGACGATCCTGCGCTATGGCGCCGCCGTCGTCGTGATGGCCTTCGACGAGCAGGGCCAGGCCGACACCCGCGCGCGCAAGATCGAGATCTGCCGCCGCGCCTATAACATCCTCACCGGGATCGGCTTTCCGCCCGAGGACATCATCTTCGATCCGAACATCTTCGCGGTCGCGACCGGCATCGAGGAGCACAACGAATACGGCCACGCCTTCGTCGAGGCGACCGAGGTCATCCGCAAGGAGATGCCGCTGGCCCACGTCTCGGGCGGCGTGTCGAACTTCTCGTTCTCGTTCCGCGGCAACGACACCGTGCGCGAGGCGATGCACTCGGTGTTCCTGTTCCACGCCATCAAGGCGGGCATGGATATGGGCATCGTCAACGCGGGCCAGCTCACCGTCTATCAGGACATCCCCACGCCCCTGCGCGAGGCGATCGAGGACGTGCTGTTCAACCGCCGCAGCGACGCGACCGAGCGGCTGCTGGAGATGGCGGGGCGCTACAAGAAGGACGGCGCGACCGCGACGGTCGAGGATGCCGCGTGGCGCTCGCTGCCCGTCGACAAGCGGCTGGAGCACGCGCTCGTCCACGGCATCGACAGCTTCGTGGTCGAAGACACCGAGGAGGCGCGCCTCGCGGCCGCCCGCCCGCTCGAAGTCATCGAAGGCCCGCTGATGACCGGCATGAACGTCGTGGGCGACCTGTTCGGCGCGGGCAAGATGTTCCTGCCGCAGGTGGTGAAATCGGCGCGGGTGATGAAGAAGGCCGTGGCGCACCTCTTCCCGTTCATGGAAGCCGAGAACGCGAAGAACGCAACGAAGGAGCCCGCCGGGCGCATCGTCATGGCGACGGTCAAGGGCGACGTGCACGACATCGGCAAGAACATCGTCGGCGTGGTGCTTCAGTGCAACGGCTATGAGGTCATCGATCTGGGCGTCATGACCCCGGCGCAGAAGATCCTGGACGTCGCGCGCGAGAAGAACGCGAGCATGATCGGGCTGTCGGGCCTGATCACGCCGTCGCTCGACGAGATGTGCCACGTCGCGTCGGAGATGGAGCGCCAGGGCTTCGACATCCCGCTTCTGATCGGCGGCGCCACGACCAGCCGCGTGCATACCGCGGTGAAGATCGATCCCAACTACCGCCGCGGCCAGACGGTCTACGTCGCCGACGCCTCGCGCGCGGTGGGCGTGGCGTCGAGCCTGCTGAGCAAGACGCAAGGCGGCAGCTTTGCGCAAGGCGTGCGGCGGGAATATGAAGAGATGGCGCGCACGCACGCCTCGCGCAGCGGGCCGGCGCGGCGCCTGTCGCTCGCCGATGCGCGCGCCAATCCCATCAAGACCGATTGGACCAAGGTGACGCCGCCGATGCCCAGCTTCTTCGGCGTGCGCAGCTACGGCCCGTACGACCTGGGCGAGCTGGCGCGCTACATCGACTGGACGCCGTTCTTCCAGACCTGGGAGCTGGTCGGCAAGTTCCCTTCGATCCTGACCGACGACAAGGTCGGCCAGGCGGCCCGCGGGTTGTTCGCCGACGCCGAGAAGATGCTGGAGAAGATCGTCGCCGAGAAATGGCTGACCGCGCAGGCCGCGGTCGGCTTCTGGCCGGCGAATTCGGTGGGCGACGACATCCTGGTCTATGGCGACAAGGCGCGGAAGTTCCCGATTCACACGCTCCATACCTTGCGCCAGCAGATGCCGCGCGAGATGGGCCGGCCCAACATGGCGCTGGCCGATTTCATCGGGCCCAAGGGCACGCCCGACTACATCGGCGGCTTCGCGGTGACCGCCGGGCTGGGCGAAGAGGCGCATATCAAGCGCTTCGAGCAGGCCCACGACGACTATTCCGCGATCCTGCTGCGCGCGCTGGCCGACCGGCTGGCCGAGGCCTTCGCCGAGCGCATGCACGAGCGCGTGCGCAAGGAGCTGTGGGGCTACGCGCCCGACGAGGCCTTCACCAACGAGCAGCTGATCGCGGAATCGTATCGCGGCATCCGCCCGGCGCCGGGCTATCCCGCCCAGCCCGACCACACCGAGAAAGGCACGCTGTTCAAGCTGCTCGACGCCGAGGCGCGTGCCGGCATCAAGCTGACCGAGAGCTTCGCGATGTGGCCGGGCTCGTCGGTCAGCGGGTTGTACTTCTCGCACCCCGAGGCGCGCTATTTCGGCATCGGCAAGATCGAGCGCGACCAGGTCGAGGACTATGCCCAGCGCAAAGGCTGGAGCGTCGCCGAGGCCGAGCGCTGGCTGGGGCCGATCCTGAACTACGATCCCAGGGCGAAGAACGCGGCATAGGCGCTGTTCGCCTTATTATTTGTTGGCGCATCGGCCGTCGCTCGAGGATTAGTGTCGAGCATCGAAGGCATTTCCTCGTGAGCGCCTTTGGCTGAGAGAAGACCGGCCAAAACGGTTGGCGCACTCCCGCTTGCGGGAGTGAAATATGTGGAACTCGACAACTCGGTCGCCGCCGCGCATGCCCATGCGTGCCGACCGTTGCTCTTGCGGCTCGATTGCGGCGCGGAGGAAGTCCAAAGGACCATCGCGCAGATGCGGCTGATGATCGCGACCTGCCGCCATGCATCGCAGACCGGCCGCGAGACCATTCGTCTCAGCCGGATACTGCTGCAAAGCCTCGAGATCGAAGCGAGGGACTGCAGCGTCCGCGACGCGATGGACCCGGCCCGCCTCCGCGGTCGGCAAAAAATATTTTCCGCCCCCCCTTGAACCGTCACGGTCGAAATCCCAAATCAGCCAAATCCCCAGGATTCCAAGGAAAGCCAAGGCGGTGGCAAGCCGCCCAGCAAACCCGTGCGCTTTCGCGAGCGGCCTTCGCCGCCCGAACGCGCCGGAAAAAATATTTTCGCCGTTGATGCGCTGCACAAAACGGATGCGCTGCACAAAACGAAAGCGCGAGTCCGTTCGCGCGACAGCTATGTCCGGAACGACCCCTGAAAATTCAAAAATCGCCTACAGATGTACAGAACCGAAGCCACCGCCGCCCGGCGTCTCGATCTCGAGCGCGTCGCCGGGCGCGACAGCGGTCTCGTCGCGGCCCTTGAGGGCCAAGCGCGTGCCGTCCGCGCGCACCAAGGTACAGAGCCCGCGCGCGCCGGATGCTGCGCCCCCGAGCCCGAAGGGATCGGTGTCGCGCCGCGTCGACAGGATCGCGGCCGTCATCGCCTCGCCGAAGCGGATGCGCCGCCGCGCGCCGTCGCCGCCCTTGTGCGCGCCGGCGCCGCCGGAGCCGCGGCGGATCGCGAACTCCTCCACCAGCACGGGGAAGCGGTCTTCCAGCACTTCCGGATCGGTGAGGCGCGAATTGGTCATGTGGGTATGCACGGCGGAGCGTCCGTCGAAGTCGCGGCCCGCGCCCGCGCCGCCGCAGATGGTCTCGTAATACTGAAGCCGGTCGTTGCCGAAGGTGACGTTGTTCATCGTGCCCTGGCTGGCGGCGAGCACGCCGAGGCAGCCGAACAGCGCGTCGACCACCGCCTGGCTGGTCTCGACGTTCCCGGCGGCGACGGCGCCGGGCGGGCGCGGATTGAGCATGCAGCCCTGCGGCACGACGATGCGCAAGGGCTTGAGGCAGCCCGCGTTCATCGGGATGTCGCTCTCGACCAGGCAGCGGAAGACATAGAGCACCGCCGCCTTGGTGACCGAGCCCGGCGCGTTGAAATTGTTCGCGGCCTGCGGCGAGGTGCCGGTGAAATCGATCGTCGCGGACCGCGCGGCGCGGTCGACCTCGACCTTCACATGGATGGTAGCGCCGCCGTCCATCGGCATCGCGAAGCTGCCGTCCTTGAGCGCGCCGATTACCCGGCGCACGGCCTCTTCGGCATTGTCCTGGACGTGGCGCATATAGGCCTCGACCACGTCGGTGCCGTGCAGCGCGCAGGCGCGGCCGAGCTCGGCCGCCCCCTTGGCGCAGGCCGCGGCCTGGGCCTTGAGGTCGGCGACGTTCTGGTCGGGATTGCGCGCCGGCCATGCGCCGCCGGCCAGCACGTTGCGCACCGCGTCCTCGTCGAAGACGCCGTCATGCACCATGATCTCGCCGTCGAACAGGATGCCCTCCTGCGCGATGTCTTTCGAGAACGGCGGCATCGAGCCCGGCGTGATGCCGCCGATGTCGGCGTGATGCCCGCGGCTCGCCACGAAGAAACGCCGCGCGCCGCCCTCGAAGACCGGCATCACCACGGTGATGTCGGGCAGATGCGTGCCGCCGTTATAGGGCGCGTTGGTGACGAAGACCTGGCCGTCGCGCATGTCGGGATGCTTCGCCATCATCGCGGTGACGCAGTCGCCCATCGAGCCCAGATGCACCGGCATGTGCGGCGCGTTGGCGATCAGCGCGCCTTGCGCATCGAAGATCGCGCAGGAGAAGTCGAGCCGCTCCTTGATGTTCACGCTGGTCGCGGTGTTCTGGAGCGTCACGCCCATCTCCTCCGCGATGGCCATGAACTGGTTGGCGAAGACTTCGAGCAGGACCGGATCGGCCTCGGTGCTCGCGCGCGTCATGGCGCGTTCGGCGATGCGGGTGAGGACGACGGAACGGTCGGGCTTGACCTCGGCGCGCCAGCCGGGCTCGACGACGATGGTCTGGTGCGGCTCGACCAGCAGCGCCGGGCCCTCGACCGTCTCGGGCGGTCCGATGCGGTGCACCGGCGCGTCGTGCCAGGCCCCTTGGGAGAAAAAGCGGGTGCGCTCGATTGCGTGGCGCTCCGACGCGGAGGCGATGGCGGCCGCGGTCGTCGAAGCTTTGCTGACCGCTTCCACCTCGACCGACTCGACGATCAGCGCGCGGCCCTCGAAGCCGAAGCCGAACTGGCGGGCATGCGCGGCTGCGAACTCCTCGGCCATGCCGGGGCCGAGGGTCACAGGCAAGGTGGTGTCGCTGCCCTGGTAGCGGATATGGGCGCGAAGGTGCACGTCCATGTCCACCGCGCCTTGGGCGGCCAGCTCAGCCCTGGCGTCGTCGACGAGATCGTTCACGACGAGCGTCTCGCCCAGCGGCATTCCCACCGCGCGCTGGCGCACGCTGCGCAGGCTCGCGAGCTTCATTCCGTAGGCGGACAAAAGGCTGGCGAAGGGGTGCAGGAAGACGCGCGTCATGCCGAGCGCGTCGGCGACCAGGCAGGCGTGCTGCCCGCCCGCGCCGCCGAAGCAGTTGAGCGCATAGGCGCGCGGATCGTAGCCCTTGGCGACAGAGATCTTGCGGATGGCGGTGGCCATGTTCTCGACCGCGATGCGAATGAAGCCGTCGGCGACGGCCTCAGGCGTGCTTCCCGTCTCGGCAGCCAGCGCCGCGAAGGCGTCGCGCACCGCCGCGGCATCGAGCGGCTGGTCGGCGCCGGGGCCGAAGATCCTTGGGAACAAGTCGGGCTTGAGCTTGCCCAGCATGACGTTCGCGTCGGTGACGGTGAGCGGCCCGCCCCTGCGATAGGCCTTGGGCCCAGGATCGGCGCCGGCGCTGTCGGGCCCGACGCGGAAGCGCGCGCCGTCGTAGTGCAGGATCGAGCCGCCCCCGGCCGCGACGGTGTGGATCGCCATCATCGGCACCTTGAGGCGCACGCCCGCGACCTCGCTCTCATAGACGCGCTCGTACCGGCCGTCGAAGCGCGCGACGTCGGTCGAGGTGCCGCCCATGTCGAAGCCGATGACGCGATCGAAGCCGGCATCGCGCGCCGTCTCGGCCATGCCGACCACGCCGCCCGCGGGGCCGGAGAGGATCGCGTCCTTGCCGCGGAAGAAATCGGGACTGCTCAAGCCGCCGTTCGAGGTCATGAAGGTGAGACGCGGGCCGTCGCCCAACGCGAGCGCGATGCGCGCCGTGTAGCGCTTCAGCACCGGCGACAGATAGGCATCGGCCACCGTGGTGTCGCCGCGCGGCACGTATTTGGGCAGCGCCGCGGTGTCGTGGCCCGCCGAGATTTGCGAGAAGCCGAGCTCGCGCGCGATCGCAGCAGCGCGGCGCTCATGCGCAGGGAAACGATAGCCGTGCATGAAATGGATCGCGCAGGCGGCGATGCCCTGGTCTCGCGCCTTGGCCAGATCGCGGCGCAGAGCCGCCTCGTCCAGGGCCAGGAGGACGGTGCCGTCGGCGGCGACACGCTCATCGGCCTCGATCACCTGCGCATAGAGCATGTCGGGCAGCTCGATCTTCAGCGCGAAAAGCTTGGGCCGGTTCTGGTTGCCGATGCGCAGCTGGTCGGCGAAGCCTTTGGTGGTGACGAGGACGAGCGGCTCGCCCTTGCGCTCGAGCAGCGCGTTGGTCGCGACCGTGGTGCCCATGCGCACCTCGCCGATCCGCTCTGCGGGCAGCGAAGAGGTGCCGAGCGCGCGGCGGATGCCTTCGAGCGCCGCGTCGTCGTAAGCCTCGCTTTGCGACAGGAGCTTGAGCGACGACAAGGTCCCGTCGGGCGCCTCGGCGACGACGTCGGTGAAGGTGCCGCCGCGGTCGATGTAGAAATTCCAGCGTGTCATAAGATTCATCGGGAAGGTTGTCGCAATTCCGCCGAGATTGGCCTAGAGCGTCCGCCCATGTCCATCTGGGGAAAGATCACCGGCGTCGCAGCGGGGCTGCTGGACGCCATCGGCCAGCTCTTCGCCGAGCGTGGTGGCGAAGAAGAGGGGGGCGGCGCCAACGTCGCCTTCACCATCGCCATGATCGCGCTGTCGGCGAAGATGGCCAAGGCCGACGGCATCGTGACCGACGACGAGGTCGAGACCTTCGAGCGGCTGTTCCGCGTGCCGCCCGAGGAGCGCACCAACGTGCGCCGGGTCTTCGACCTGGCCCGGCGCGACACCGCGGGCTTCGAGGTCTATGCCGGGCGGATCGCCCGGCTGTTCGTGGGCAACCCGGCGCTGCTGGAAGACATCCTGGACGGCCTGTTCGAGATCGCCAAGGCCGACGGTGTGCTGCATCCGGGCGAGCAGGCGTTCCTGGAACGCGTCGCCGAGATCTTCGGCTTCGCGCCGAACGAATTCCGCCGCATCCGCGCCAGCCACTTCGCGCCCGATGCCGCGGACCCCTACGTCGTGCTGGGCCTGGCCTACGACGCCGGCGACGACGAGCTGCGAAGGACCTATCGCCGGCTGGTGAAGGAGAACCATCCGGACAGCCTGATCGGCCGCGGCGTGCCGCCGGAATTCGTGCGGCTGGCGACCGAGAAGCTGGCCGCGATCAACGTCGCCTACGACCGCATCGAGGTCGAGCGCGGGCTGAAGGCTTCGTAGGCGTTCGAGCGTCGCGGGCGATCAGGGCTTCTTGAGAGACTTGTTGAATTCGGGCGCGCGCTTCTCGCGGAAGGCGGCCGCGCCCTCCTTGGCATCGGGATGATGATCGGTGACGGCGGTGCGCACGGCGATGTCGTCGAGCGCATGCGCGAAGCCTTGTTCCGCGGCATTGTAGACGGACCGTTTCAACATCCGCATCGCGACCTGCGGGCCGTTCGCCAGCTCTTCGGCGAGCGATAGAGCACGCGCGAGCGGATCGTCCGCGACCTCGTTGAGAAGGCCCAGCTGAAGCGCCTCGTCCGCGCCGACAATGCGCTTGCGCAAGAGGAAGTCGAGCGCGCGCGAAAGACCCAGATGCTGCACCAGCAGGAAATGACCGCCCTCGTCCGGCATCAGGCCGAAGCGCAAGGTCGCGCTGCCGAGGCGCGCGCTCGGACCGCCGATGCGGAAGTCGCAGGCCAGCGCCAGCGACAGGCCGGTCTGGATCGCGGGCCCGTCGATCGCCGCGATGGTGATCTTGTCCAGCCCCCGGATGGCGAGGTTCAGACCTTGCGAATAGACGCGCAGCGCATTGGCCGTGCCGAGCGGCGTCGCGTGCCCCGCGCCGATCTTGGGCACCGTCTGCGGCGCGTCGTGCTCGTAGGCGCCGAGGTCGTCGCCGGCGCAGAACGCCTTGCCCTCTCCGGCGAAGACGACAACCCGTACCGCGTCGTCCATCTGCGCCGCGGTGATCAGCTCGATCAGGTCGCGCTTGACCGCCTGGGTCAGCGCGTTCATCCGCGCCGGGCGGTCGAAGGTTATGAGCAGAATCCCGTGGTCGCGGCGTTCGACGCGCATCGCTCAGCGCCCGGTGAAGGCGGGGGCGCGCTTCTCGACCTAGTGCGCGACGCCCTCCTTGAAGTCCTCGGAGAGGAAGCTCGCGGGCATGTCGGCATTGGCGGCCTCGATGGCCTCGCCGAGCGACTGGAACTGGGCGTTCCACAGCTCGCGCTTCATCTCGCGCATCGAGCGCGGCGAGACGTCCCTGGCGAGCATGCGCGTATAGGCCGCGACCTCGTCCGCAAACGCCGCTTGCGGGAAGACGCGGTTGACGAGGCCCATCTCCTTGGCCTCGGCCGCGCTCACGCGCCGTGCCGAGAACAACAGATCCGCCGCGTTGGCGACGCCGACGAGCCTGGGCAGGAGCCACGACACGCCGTGCTCGGCCACCAGCCCGCGCCGCGCGAAGGCGGTGGTGAACACCGCCGCGTCGGAGGCAAAGCGCATGTCGGCATAGAGCGCGATCACCAGCCCCAGCCCCGCGCAGGCGCCGTTGATCGCGGCAATGATCGGCTTCGGCACCGAGGGAAAATAGGAATAGGTCTTGTGGAAGTCGGACCGCGCCTTGGGATCGAAGGGCTCGCCCTCGACCTGCTGGCCGCGGCCGCTGGACTGGATGCCCTGCAACGCCTCCATGTCGGCGCCGGCGCAGAAGCCGCGGCCCGCGCCGGTCAGCACGATCGCGCGCACCGCCTCGTCGTCGCTGGCGGCGCGCATCGCGCTTCGGACCTCGCGATACATCGTGCCGGTCCAGGCGTTCAGCCGGTCCGGGCGGTTGAGCGTGATCGTCGCCACGCCGTCCGCAACCTCGTAGAGAATGTGCTCGTGCGCCATATGGTCCCTCCATTGCCGGCTGGAGGAAGCTTAGCCCCTGCCCAGAAGCTCCGCCACGATGACGGGCAGGCGGTCGACGTCGAACGGTTTCTGCAGGGTGCGCAGGCCCGCGCGGCGGACGAGCTCGGGCTCGTTCTCGCGCGTATAGCCGGTGACCAGCAGGATCTTGAGCGACGGCCAGCGCGCCAGCGCGGCTTCCGCGAGCTGATAGCCGTTCATGCGCGGCATCTGGATGTCGGTGATCAGAAGATCGAACGGCGCGCGCTCCGGCACACGCCCCGCCGCGTCCGGCGCGCTTTCCAGCGCGTCGAGCGCCTCGCGCCCGTCCCCGGCCTCGCTCACCTCATAGCCCGCGTCCTTCAGCACCTCGCAGGCGATGACGCGCACCAGCGCCTCGTCCTCCGCGACCAGAACCTTGGCGGGCAGCGTCGGCACCTATGCCCTCCTCGCGAGCGAATCGACCGTGCGGCGCGGCAACAATATGCGGATCGTCGTGCCGGCGCCCAGCCTGCTCTCGATGTCGAGGATGCCGCCCGACTGGCGGATATAGCCGAAGGTGGTGCTGAGCCCCAGGCCGGTGCCCTTGCCGTGCGGCTTGGTGGTGAAGAACGGGTCGAGCGCCTTGCCGCGCACCTCTTCCGACATGCCGGTGCCGGTGTCCTTGAGGCAGAGCTGGACGTATTCGCCCGGCAGCACGTCGAGCGGCCCGCCGGCGGCGATGCTGCGGTTGGACGTCGAGATGACCAGCTTGCCGCCGTTCGGCATGGCGTCGCGCGCATTGATGGAGAGGTTGAGCAGAACGTTCTCCATCTGGTTGGTGTCGCAATAGACCCACCAGTCGGAATCCAGATGGGTCTCGATCTCGACCTGGGCGCCGACCGACTGGCGGATCAGCGGCAGCGCCTCTTCCACCAGGGTGCTCAGGTTGTTGGGCTCGGGCGTCAGCGGCTGGCGGCGCGAGAAGGCCAGCACGCGCTGGGTGACGCTGACCGCACGGTCGACGCCCTCCACCGCGCTGTCGAGATAGCGGGCCACGTCGGTCTGGCCCTGCGCCAGGCGCCGCTTCATCAGATGCAGGTTGCCCTTGATGATCATCAGGAAGTTGTTGAAGTCGTGCGCGATGCCGCCCGAAAGCTGGCCGACGGCTTCCATCTTCTGGCTCTGGCGCAGCGCCTCTTCGGCCGCGGCGCGCACGCGCATCTCTTCCTGCAGGGTCCGGTTGGCGTCGGCGAGGTCGCGCGCCTGCGCCTCGAGCGCGCGGTTGGCGGTGGAGAGCGCGTGCTGCGAGGCGCCGAGCACCGTCAACAGCAACGCCGCCATCGCCGCGATCAGCGCGATGACGCCGTATTTGAGGAGGCGCCGCTGCAGCGAATCCATCTCGCCGCCCAGGAAGACGCTGCCCAGGCGCTGGCCGCCTTCGACCACGGGCACGGTGACCGAGACGTGGTTGCCTTCGGTGGCCGCGGCGGCGGGCAGGTGGGCCGGAAACGCGAAGTCGGTGCCGGGCCGGGCATAGCGCGCGACGACCCGGCCCTGGCCGTCATAGATCGCGGCGATGTCGAGCTGCGGGTTCTCGGCCATGGCGTTGGTGTATTGCTGCGCCGTGCGCCCGTCGTTGAAGGTCAGCGCCGCGGTGACGCTGGCCGCCAGGATCTTCGCCTGGGTGCCGAGCTCGTCGATCTTCTGGGTGCGATAGAGCTGGTCCTCGTAGAGCGAGCCGAACACGCCCGCGACGCTGACCAGCGCGGCCGCGGCAAGCGCGATGGCCGGGATCACGGCACGATGGGCGACCGGGACCGACCAGCGGGTCACGGCGTTCCTCCCTGCCTCGACGGCACCGCGAGGCTGAGCAGCTTGGAACTGATGACGATATGATTCTCCTCCGCCATCGCGTTGTCGATCTGAAAACGCACGCGCCCGTCGACGACGATGAAACTTATGATCCCATGAGCGCCGGATTCCGCGCCGTCGGTGACGGTGAGCACCGGCTGGCCGCGCAACGCGGCGAGACTTTGGCCCACCGGCTGCTCGGCCGAGCCGCCGAGATAGGCGATGTGGCAGCCGCTGCCGGACCCGACCGAGGCGAGATGCTTCACCGCGATGCCGCGGCCGCCGACGCGCTCCCGCCCGGCCACCTGGTCGAGCGAGGGTCCGAACGGATCGCTGCCCGCGACGCAGATCGTCACCGGCGCGTCGGGCGAGGCGAAGGCGCCCGCCGGCCAGTCCACGAACGGCGCGAACTTGTAGAGATAGGTCGCCTTGATGCCGCTCTCCAGCGACTCTCCGGCGCGGGCGGCGCCGCAAGCCAGCATCGCTGCAATGCCAAGACGAAGAAGCCGCATCGTGCTCACGGATTCCATCGAAGGTTAAGCAGGACGCTGGGACTGAACAGGATGCTCTGCGGCAGCGGCCCGAACTCGCGATGGCTGCCCGCCAGATTGGCGCCGGAAAGGGCGATCTCGAGGTGATCGGTCATATGCCAGCCCAGCCGCGCGTTCAGCCCGACGTAAGCGGGCACGTGCGGATCGGGAAGCGCGCCGACATAGCGCGCCTCGAGCTCGAGCTCCAGATCGTGCGGCAGGTCGAAGGACGAGCGCAGGAAGACCTGCTCCGACGGATCGTTGCCCGCCGTGCTCAAGCCGCCGAGCGCGATGCTGCCTGGCTTGAAGCGCAGGTCCTCGTGCAAAAGGCTGAAGCCGCCCGACAGCCGCCACGAGGCGCTGGGCTGCCAGCTGCCCCAGAATTCGGCGCCGTAGGTCTCGCCTTCCATCTTGTTGCCGTAGACGAAGAGCGCGTTCTGGTTGGGCGACGGCTCGAAGCTGCGCAGGTCGTCATAGACGTTGTAATAGCCGGACAGCGACAGCGAGAGGTTCGGCAACGGCTGCACCCGGTAGCCGGCCTCATAGGCGATCAGCTTCTCGGACTGGAAATTGCCGCCGCCGAGGATCGTCTGGCCGCCCACCAGCTCGTTCAGGTCGCGGTCCCACAGCGTCGGCGCGCGGACGGCGCGCGACACCGCGGCCCAGAGCAGGCTCGAGCCCGAGGGCTTCCAGGCGATGCGCAGATTGGGCAGCGCCTCGACGTTCACGAACGGATCGTCCTCGAGCTTGATGCCGGCGATCAGCGACACATCGGGCGCCAGCGCGATCGTGTCCTGCACGAAGGCGTTGGCGACGGTCAGATCCGTCTCGGGCGGAAGGAACTTGACGCTGTCGGTATTGGTGAACTTGTCGTGCACCCAGCGCACGCCGCCGCCCCAGACGAAATCGTTGCGCGCGCCCCACGAGAAGCTGTGCTGAAGGTCGAGGTCGTAGGTGTGCATCGCATCGCCCAGGCTTCCGGGCAAGTAGAGCGTGTTGTAGTCGTAATAGGCCTGGAGCTGCAGGTCGCCGCCGCCCAAGGGCTGCGACCAGCGCGCCAGGAGGTTGTGACCGCCGATCACCGCGTTGGGCATGCCGCTGCCCGCTTCCTCGCGTCCGGTGAAGGCGTCGCCCTGGACGGTCAGATGCGCGTCGCTGGGCGCCCAGTCGAGACGGAAGCCGCCCTGGAGCTTGCTCCACGCGTCGTGCGCGTTGATCCCCGCCATCGCCAGGCTGTCGTCGCCGCGCAGGTAACCCTGGCCATAGACGCGGAACGCGGCGTCGGGGCCGAGCGTGCCGCCGTACTGCACGCTGGCGCCGTTCTCGAGCGTGCCGCCCACGACGCCGGCCGTGAGGCCCTGGGTATCGACCGCGTTCCTGGTGATGATATTGATGACGCCGTTCACCGCATTGGCACCCCACAGCGCCGCGCCCGGCCCGCTGATCACCTCGATCCTGTCGATGTCGTCGGGCAGCACGTTCTGCAGGTCCCAGAAGACCCCGCCATACAACGGCGTGTAGACCGTGCGTCCGTCGATCAGCACCAGGAGCTTGTTGCCGGCGCCGTTGGTCGTGGTGGTGCCGTTGAAGCCGCGCGCGGTGATCGCATAGCCGCTGCCGCTGACCTGCGCGACCTCCAGGTTGGGCGCGAGCCTGAGGATCTCGGGCAGCGTGACCGCGCCCGAACGATGGATGTCGTCGCGGTCGATGACGAAGATGGCGGCGGGCGCGTCCGAGAGCGGCTGGGCTTGCTTGGAGACCGAGGTCACCGAAAGATTGGCGAGGTCGTCGATCGAAAGCCTGCTGAGATCTTCCAGCGACGGCGTGTCGGCCCAGGCCTGCGAAGCGGCAAGCCCAAAGGCGATCGCTATGGAAATATGTGCTCCCCGACGCACAGCACCCCCCGGAACGGCCCAGCAGCCGCAGTCCACCGTCAGGCAAACACCTCAGCCGCTCATTGGTTCCTGCCTTGGGATTATTTAATGGCCGGCGCGGCTGGCAGGGATTTCGACGATGCAGCAGGTGCGACAAGGCACCTGGTCGTCCTGCGCCACGCGGAAGGTGCCGCCGAGTTGGGCCGCGAGACCGTTCACCAGGCCGGGGCCCGAGGCCGCGAGCTGCGCGCCGCGCGATGCGATGTCGGCCTGGCCGCCGGCGACGGTGAGACGCAGCCTGCCGTCCTCGCGGGTCAGCGCGACGTCGATGCCGAGCGGGCCCTTCGTCTCGCTGTGGTCGAGCAGCAGCGCGATCGTCTCGTTCAGGATCAGCGCCAGCGGCATCGCCGCGTCGTTGCGCAAGGTGCCGTCGACGGTGGCGAGACGCAGGTTCACCCGGCGGCCGAAGGACTGCTGCGCGTTGCGGCACAGCACGGACATGAAATCGGCGATGCCGAAGCTTTCGGCGTCGTGGGCGTCGTAGAGGACCTGCTGGGCGGCTGCGATCGCCCCGACGCGGCGTTCGGCATCGGCAAGCACCGCCTTCGCCTCGACGCTCGCGGTCTCGCGCTGTGCACCGCGCAGCAGCGCGTGCAGCATCTGCATGTTGTTCTTGATGCGATGGTTGAGCTCGGCGAGCAGGGGCTCGGCCTCGCGATGCAAAGCGCCGGCATTGTGGAGGCAGCCGATGGTGCCCAGGAGCCGCCCCGACGCGTCCCCGATGGGCTGGACGTGCTCGGTCGCGACCTCATGGGGCTGCAACGGCTCGCCGATGCGAGGGCTGCGTCCCCAAAGCTCGGCGGCGCGGTTGTTGAACCAGCGCAGGCACCCGTCCGCGTCGCAGGCATAGACCGCGACGGGCAGCAGGTCGACGAAATCGGGCCGCTCCCGCAACGCCGCTTTGGGATCGGGCGGGAGAGTGACGGGATGCGCGCGCATGGAAAACCTCGCCCCCGCTGGAATTCCGTAAATGCGCAGTCACGTCAATGGTTTCATCGCAAGTGGGCAAGCGGGCAACAAATGTTTGTCCGGAAACGGAACAGGTTAAGAGTGCTGGACACTGGGCGTAAACAATCGGAAAATTGGGCGTCGCAAGGGTTGAAACGGGCCGATGAACCGCTCCGCGTCCGGAGACCGGCGGTTGCACGAACCGCGGGAAGAGATCGGAAAACCTGTCTTGGCAAGCTCGATGCCGCCGCTCGACGCACAGCTCGCCCGACAGGTGCTCGAGGCTGCACCCACGGTGATGTACGTCTACGACGTGCAGCGCGAGCAGAGCGTTTTCCAGAACCGCCGCTTCGGCGAGCTTCTGGGCTACCCGCCGAGCGGCGATCCGGCGCATCGCAGCGACTGGGCGGCGCATATTCACGAGGACGACGCCAGGGACTTCCCCGCCCATCGCGAGCGGCTGAAAGCCATCAAGCCCGGCGAGACGCTGCTGTGGGAATATCGCATGCGCGACGCGAGCGGCGACTGGCGCTGGTTCCTGAGCCGCGATTCCCTGCTGTCGAGCGACGGCCGCGGCGCGCCGCAGCTCATCGTCGGCTGCGCCTTCGAGATCACCGAGCAGAAGCTGGCCGAGCAGCACAAGGAGCTCCTGGCCGACGAGATGCGCCATCGCGCCCGCAACCTGGTCTCGCTGGTCCAGGCGATCGGGCGCATGTCGCGGCCCAAGGACCAGCCCGATGTGAACAAGCATCTCGACATTTTCATGGGGCGGCTGCTCACCATCCTCAACACCGGCGGTATCGTGCTGTCCTCGACTGCGCGCACCGCCGAGCTGGGCGCGGTGATCGAGGCGACGCTGAAGCCGTTCGCCAGCGCCGACGTCACGTCGCGGATTTCCGCCGAGGGCCCGCCGGTCATGCTCGGCGAGCACACCGCGGGCGGCCTCGCGCTCGCCTTTCACGAACTGGCCACCAACGCGATCAAGTACGGCGCGCTGTCGGTCGAGACGGGCTCGATCGCGGTGCGCTGGACGCTCGAAGGCAAGCGCTTCATCATGGAATGGAAGGAGAGCGGCGGTCCGCCGGTCGCGCCGCCCCAGCAGGAAGGCTTCGGCGGCATGGTGATCCGCCAAAGCATCGCGCGCGAACGCGGCGCCAGGATCGCGATCGACTACCTGCCGGACGGCTTGCGCTGTCGCTTCGAGTACGAAGTCCCTTAGGGGAGAAAGCGCGAGCGGGAACTCGGACGGCTTTTTTGATCGGGGGGGACCGCGATCCGTCTCGAACTCCCGCTCGCTGTTTCGATGAACGCGGCAAAAGCCAATTCGGTTCCGTCAAACCGGCGGAGCGCGTCCGCGCAGCGCGCCCGAAAGCGCGCTGATCAGGAAAAGGACCAGGAATGCGAACAGAAGAACTTTCGCGATTCCGGCGGCCAGACCGGCAAGTCCGAAGAAGCCCAGAAACCCGGCGATCAAGGCCAGGATCAGGAAGGTAAGAGCCCAGCTCAGCATGCGTCTTTCCTCGATTTATCAAAGGAGAAACCGACGGCTGGGCGAAAAAGTTCCCGGTTTCCGCGGGCCGGTATCAGGGAACCCGAAGCGTTTTCGAACGTTTTTGTCGCACGCAACCGAAGGGGAGGACTTCCATGACGATGACCGCCACGATCGGGCCCTATCTGCCCTATCTGCGCCGCTATGCCCGTTCGCTGACCGGCTCGCAGGCCAGCGGCGACGCCTATGTGCGCGCGCTGCTCGAATCCATGCTCGAAGGCAACGTGACGCTTCGGCAGGACATTCCGCCGCGCATAGCGCTCTATCGCCTGTTCCACGAATTCTGGACCGCCAGCGCGCCGCACGGCGTCGAAAACGAGTCCATCCCGGAGCTCTCCGCCGTCGAGCAGCGCCTGCAGGCGCTGCAGCCCTCCAACCGCGAGGCGCTCCTGCTGACCGCGGTCGAGGGTTTCTTCGTCCATGAAGCGGCCATCATCCTCGACATGCCCGCGGACGAGGTCGAGAACGCCATCGCCTCGACCTTGCAGGCCATCGACCGCGACCTCACCTCGCGCATCCTCATCATCGAGGACGAGATGATCATCGCGCTGGACCTGGAGAACCTGGTCACCGAGCTCGGCCATACCGTGGTCGGCATCGCCACCACGCGCGAGGAAGCGGTGCGCCTGGCCAAAGAGCAGGAGCCCGACCTGGTGCTCGCCGACATCCAGCTCGCCGACGGCAGCTCGGGCGTCGATGCGGCCTCCGATATCCTCAACACGCTGAGCATCCCGGTGATCTTCATCACCGCCTTCCCGGAATGCCTGCTCACCGGCGAGCGCCTCGAGCCGACCTATCTGATCGCCAAGCCGTTCCTGCGCGACACGGTCAAGGCCACGATCGGCCAGGCCCTGTTCTTCCACAAGCCGGCATCGCTCGCGCGTTCGGCCGAGAAGGGCGAGCCGCAGCGCGCCAGCGCCTGAAATAGCCGCCTGCCGGCGCGAGTGTCATCAACGCTTCGCGCCGGCATGCGGAACTAGGCCTTTGATGTGACGTTACAAAGCTGTCGAACAAGGAGAAAAGCAAATGACGACAGCCAGCGGTCACACCAGCGCCATCCTCGCTTCGCGGGTCAAGGGCACAGCCGTCTACAACTCGGCCGGCGACAAGATCGGCCATGTCGAGGACGTCGTGCTGGACAAGCAGTCCGACCACATCATGTTCGCGGCGCTCGGCTTCGGCGGCGTGCTCGGCATGGGCGAGAAATACTATCCGGTTCCGTGGTCGGTGCTCGACTACAGCCCCGACAAAGGCGGCTATGTCGTGCCGATGTCGAAGCAGACGCTCGAGAAGGCGCCGGCCTACAGCATGGACGACCTGACCAAGAACGACGGGTCGTTCGGCGACATCCGCGAGAAGAGCTATACCTACTACAACGTCAAGCGCGACTGGTAAGCAGGCGCGCGTCAGCAAGCGAAAAGCGCGCCCGGTTTTTCCGGGCGCGCTTTCTTTTCAAGTTGTGCGCAAAAGAATAGGGGCGGCTTGCGCCGCCCCCTTAAAGTCGTCACGCGTTGGTCCTAGTCGTCCGCCGCTTCGCGCACCGCGTCCTTGGCGCCGCCGACGGCGTTCTCGACCTTGCCCTTCACCTTGTCGGCCTGGCCTTCAGCCTGAAGCTTGGCATCGCCCGTGGCCTTGCCGGCCGTTTCCTTGATGCTGCCCTTGGCCTGGTCGGCCATGCCCTTGATGCGATCCTTGTCCATGTTCGAAATCCCTTTCTTTACGGATAGAGATAACGTCCGCGGGATTTGGCGGTTCCTCTCAAAGGACACGGCGCAGCTGTTCGATGTCGAACGGTTTCATCAGATAGGCTTCGTTGGCGCCGCGTTCGACGTCCTGCGCGCTATAGCCGCTGACGATCACGATCTTGAGGCCGGGCCGCACCTTGAGCGCCTCGGCGACGAGCTCGCGGCCGCTCATGCCGGGAAGGCCGAGATCGGTCAGCATGATCGCGATCTCCGCGTCGCTTCCCAGGATCTCGAGCGCGGCGGGCCCGGTTCCGGCTTCCGCGGTGACGTGGCCCAGCTCCTCGACCATCTCCACCGTCGTCATGCGGATCAGGGCATTGTCCTCGACGACCAGGACCTTCTTCGGAGTCTCCATCTGCCTGACCTGCTGCGCCGGGGCCTGCAGCGGCACCGTATCGCGGCGCGCATCGAACATCGCGCGCAGCTTGCGCGCCAGTTCGTCGCGGCGATAGGGCTTGCTCAAGAGCACCGCATCGTCGTCGAGCTTGCCGTTGTGGACGATGGCGTTCTGCGTATAGCCCGAGGTGTAGAGCACCAGGATCGCGGGCTGCATCTCTTGCGCGCGACGGGCGAGCTCGCGCGTGCTGATCGGCCCGGGCATGACGACATCGGTGAAGAGCATGTCGACGGCCGCCCCGCTCGCCAGGATCGCCAGCGCCTGCTCGGCGTTCTCGGCCTTGAGCACGGCGTAGCCGAGCTCGCTCAAGGTGTCGACCGCGGCGGCGCGCACTTGCGCGTCGTCCTCGACGACCAGGATGCGCTCGGTGCCGCCGCGCACCGCCTGGGTCGCGACGGGGCCGGTGCCTTCCTGCGGCTTTCGCGTGCGCGGCAGATAGAGCTTGATCGTCGTGCCCTGCCCGATCTCGCTGTAGATCTTGATGTGGCCGCCGGACTGCTTCACGAAGCCGTAGACCTGGCTCAAGCCCAGTCCCGTGCCCCGGCCTTCCGGCTTGGTGGTGAAGAAGGGCTCGAAGGCGCGCGCGACGACGCCGGCCGACATGCCCGCGCCGGTATCGCTGACGCCGACCATCACATACTGGCCGGGGCTCACCTCGTCGTGCAGCGCCGCATAGGCGTCGTCGAGGAAGGCGTTGGCGACCTCGAGCGTGAGCTTGCCGCCGTCGGGCATGGCGTCGCGCGCGTTGATGGCGAGGTTCAGGATCGCGCTCTCGATCTGGTTGGGATCGACGAAGGTGTTCCACAAGCCGCCGGCGATGATGGATTCGACCTCGACGCGCTCGCCCAGGGTGCGGCGCAGAAGGTCGGTCATGTCCTGAATCACGCGGCCGACATTGGTCGAGCGCGGGTCGAGCGCCTGGCGGCGCGCGAAGGCGAGCAGCTGGCCGGTGAGCCGCGCGCCGCGGCCCACCGCCTCGATGGCGCTGCGCAGGCGCTCGTGGTTGCGGCTGTCGGCGGGAAGATCGGCATCGACGCGGTCGAGATTGGTGCCGATGATCTGCAGCAGGTTGTTGAAGTCGTGCGCCACGCCGCCGGTCAGATGGCCGATCGCCTCCATCTTCTGCGCCTGGCGCGCCGCCTGCTCGGCCGCGAGGCGCTCGGTGACGTCGTTGCAGACGACGATGTAGCCTCCCGTCGCGACGGCCGCGCGGTAGACGTCGAGATCGCGGTTGCCGACCGACACGCGGCGATAGTCCTGATCGCCCTCGCCGCGCAGGAAGGCGTCGTCGAGCACTATCGCGTCGCGGCTGCTCTCGATCGCCTGAAGGTCGGACAGCGGCGTGCCGGGGCGCGCCAGCACCGGCGGGACGCCGAGAAGCTCGAAGAACCGGCTGTTGAAGGCGCACAGCCGGCCGTCCGACGAGAACATCGCGATGCCGTCGCGGATCGTGTTCAGCGCGGCATGCAGGATCGCGGATTCGTTCGCCAAAGCCTCTTCGCTGCGCGCCAGGCTGAAATTGCTGCGCACCAGGAGAAGCGCGGTGGTCAGGAGCACGAACAGCGCGACCAGCGCCGCCATGGTCGTGGAGACGACCTCGTTGCGTTCGATGCGCCGGCGCGCCTCGCTGCGGTCCTTCAGGAGCCGCCCCTCTTCCGCCATGCCGAGGGAAAGCACCCGGCGCAGCCCGTCCATCTTGGCCTTGCCCTCGTCCATGGCCGCGACGACGGGCGGCGAAGCCGAGGCGGAAAGCTTGGCGCGCGTCAGGACCGTGTCCAAGGCCTTGAAGCGCGCCTCGACGAGCTCGCGCAGCACCCTGCCGCGCGCCCGCTGGCCGGGATTGTCGGCCGTCAGCTTGTCGAAGACGGCGAGGTCGGCATGCGCCTTGCGGATGCCGTTGTAGTAAGGTTCCAGGAAGCGCGGCTGCTGGGTGATGATGAAGCCGCGCTGTCCGGTCTCGGCCTCCTGCACGTCGTTGAGCACGCTCTGGAGGCGGTCGATGACCTGGTAGGTATGGACGATCCAGCCCTGCTCGGCGCGCTCGTCGATCGCGAACTGCACCGAAAGATAAGCCTCGGCGACCATTGCCAGGAACAATGGCACGGCCGCGAACAAGACCCAGCGATTTGCTAGCAACAACGGCCCCTGTGCCCCCGATAAGCCGACACGAAAACGGCCGCCCGCATGTTTGGTTCCCCACCGCTAACCATCAAATGGCGATAACCCTTAGACGGAAAGGCGCACGGTGGAAAGCTATGGCGCGTCAGATGAGGGCGAGCCGGGCCTCGAGCCAGCCGGTTACCTCCTCCAGCACCTCGTCCGAGCGGCGCCAGTGGAAGAGCAGGTGCGGGCCGCCGTCGAAAAGGCGCCACGCCTTCTGGCCGGCCAGGTTGCGGTGCAGGTTGCCGATGCAGCGGGTGGAGAGGAAATCCTCCCTGGAGCCGACCAGGGTCAGCGCCGGCACCGCCACCTTGCGCGCGGCCGACACCGTCGACACGGCGAGCTCGGCCAAGCCCGACGCCATGGCTGGACGCACGCTGCGCAGCACCATCGGGTCGCCCAAGAGGCGGATGGCGCCGGCATGGGAGAACTCCCGCCCGCTGACGCGCACGACGTCGATCTCGCCCTTGGGCGCGAAGAAATGCCAGAGCCGGAGCGCCAGCGCGAGCACGAACCGGCGCACCAGGCCGGTGACCGCGCCCGGTGCCGCGAGCACCAGGCCCGCGATCCCGCACGCCGCGCCGCGCGCCACGCTTTGCAGCGCGATGTCCGCGCCCATGCTTTCGCCGACGATGAAGACGGGCAGCGCGCCGAACCGGCCGCGCAGGAAGGAAAGCGCATCGGTGACGTCGAGCGTCATCCGCTTGATGCCGCACCAATGCCGCCGCGAGCGCGTCGCGCCGAAGCCGCGCTGGTCGAAGGCAAGCGTGGTGAAGCCCTGCCCGGCGAACCGGGGACCGATGTCGTCGAAAGCACCCGAATAGTCGAAGGCGCCATGGAGCAGCAGCACCAGCGCGCGCGGCGTCTCGGCGCGCCACAGCCGGTAGGGCGCGACCTGGCCGTCGGAGGTCGGGAAGGCCCCGCAGACGAGATTCGCCGCCGGGTCGGCCGCCGCCAGCGACCAGCGCCAGTCGTCGATCTTCTGGCGGCCGTATCGCGATGCGATGCGCCGGAAGCCCAATCGGATGACGCCTGCCATCAACCCGCCCGCAAATCGACGATTTCAAATCCCATAAGAGGAGAAAGATCGCGGCCTGCCGAAAGTTCCAGAACAGGGCAGGAACCGGAATGAAGAAGCGGCGTTGTGCTTCAGAGGGAACACTTCGGGTTTTGCGCCATGACCATCGCCTACGACTTCCACGACGACACCGCTCCGTCCGACTTTCTCGACCGTTTCGACCTCGGGTCCGGCGTCGAGCGCCAAACCAACCTGCTCCTGCCGAGCGCGCGCTTCACGCTCTTCGCGCTGACCGCGATCTTCGCCGGCGCGGCGCTGGCCTTCATCACCTGACGGAACCTCCCCTGGTCCCAAAAGGAAAAAGGGCGCCGGAGTTGGCGCCCTTTCTTGTTTTCGGATGCCGCTCACTGGTTCGGCGGTACCGCGAAGGTGATGGTGATCTCCTGCTGCGCGCCGGAGCCGCTGGTCGTGAAGTCGGCGCTGTGGGTCATGCTGGGATTGTCCACCATCGTGGCGCTGGCGGTGTACTTGCCGGCCGGCAGCTTGAAGAGGATCCAGGGCGCGTCGCAGGTCGTCTGCACGACGGACTTGCCGCCGCTCATCAGCGCGATCTGCATCGCGGCCAGGTTCTGACCCGAAGTATTGGCGATGACGATCTTGACCGGGTAGGCCGCCCAGCGCGGGTCGTCCTTGGCGGAGCCGACGCCCGTGCAGACCGTCTCGACGCCGTTGACGGTCGTGGGCGTGTCCTGGACGGCGAGCGCGGACGTCGCGAAGGCGGCGCCGGCCAGGGCCAAGGCGGCAGGCTTCCAGAAATGCATTTGTTAATCTCCCTGTCTTTTTCTTTGTCTGGACGATAACGGACGGCCGCTCCCGCTGGTTCCTGCGGGAACCTTTTGAACCAACCAGCGTTTTTTGACTTGTGGCGCTGGGGTGCGTGCCGCGTAGCCGCGTGCGCGCCTTGCCCTGTGGGAGGGGCGCAGTCGAATGGGCCGGTACGAGGTTTTGACCTCCTATTTCTTCGTTGTTTCATGGGGTTGCTGCGGTACAGCGGGGCCGGTCACCAAGGGGACCGTCGAAGGAGCTTTGTCATGAGTGCACGCGGACGGGCCGTCACGCCCAAGAAGAACGGCGCCCCGCCCTCCATCCTGCATGCCGGCGCCAACGGCGCGTCCATGCTCACCACGGCCATCGACCAGGAAGCCTTGCTGCGCGCGCTGCAGGCGATGCGCGCGGGCGACTTCTCGGTGCGTATGGCGGGCGACCAGGTCGGCATCGCCGGCAAGATCGCCGACACCTTCAACGACATCGTCGCCGCCAACCAGCGCATGGCGCAGCAGCTCGAGCGCGTCGGCGAGGTGGTCGGCAAGGAAGGCAAGACCCGCCAGCGCGTGAAGTTCGGCAACCACAACGGCGCCTGGGGCGAGATGGAGAACTCGGTCAACGCGCTGATCGACGACCTGCTCTGGCCGACCTCCGAAGTGACGCGCGCCATCGCCGCGGTGGCGCAGGGCGACTTGCTTCAGACCGTCCGCCTGGAGGTCGACGGGCGTCCGCTGAAGGGCGAGTTCCTGCGCTCCGCCGACATCGTCAACACCATGATCAAGCAGCTGTCGGTCTTCACCTCGGAAGTGACGCGCGTGGCGCGCGAGGTCGGCACCGAGGGCAAGCTGGGCGGACAGGACCAGGTCAAGGGCGTGACCGGCGTGTGGAAGGACCTGACCGAGTCGGTGAACTCGATGGCGTCGAACCTGACCGCCCAGGTGCGCAACATCGCCGAAGTGACGATCGCCGTGGCGAACGGCGATCTGTCGAAGAAGATCACCGTCGACGTGCGCGGCGAGATCCTTCAGCTGAAAGAGGCCATCAACACGATGGTGGACCAGCTGCGTTCGTTCGCCTCGGAAGTGACGCGCGTGGCGCGCGAGGTCGGCACCGACGGCAAGCTGGGCGGCCAGGCGCTGGTGCCGGGCGTCGCCGGCACCTGGAAGGATTTGACCGACTCGGTGAACGCGATGTGCGGCAACCTCACCGACCAGGTGCGCAACATCGCCCAGGTGACCACCGCCGTGGCGCGCGGCGACCTGAGCCGCAAGATCACCGTGGACGTGCGCGGCGAAATTCTGGAGCTGAAGGACACCATCAACACCATGGTGGACCAGCTGAACGGCTTCGCCTCGGAAGTGACGCGTGTGGCGCGCGAGGTGGGCACCGAAGGCAAGCTGGGCGGCCAGGCGCAGGTGCCGGGCGTCGCGGGCACCTGGAAGGACCTGACCGACAACGTGAACTTCATGGCGTCGAACCTGACCGCCCAGGTGCGTAACATCGCGGGCGTCGCCACCGCCATCGCCGGCGGCGACCTGTACAAGAAGATCACCGTGAACGTCTCGGGCGAAATCCTCGAGCTGAAGGAAACCATCAACACGATGGTGGACCAGCTCAATGCCTTTGCGGGCGAAGTGACCCGCGTGGCGCGCGAGGTCGGTACCGACGGCAAGCTCGGCGGCCAGGCGCAGGTGCCCGGCGTCGCCGGCACGTGGAAGGACCTCACCGACAACGTGAACTTCATGGCGTCGAACCTGACCGCGCAGGTGCGCAATATCGCCGAAGTGGCGACCGCCATCGCCGGCGGCGACCTCTCCAAGAAGATCACCGTCGACGTGCGCGGCGAGATCCTTCAGCTGAAGGAGACGCTGAACACCACCGTCGACCAGCTGAACGCCTTCGCCTCGGAAGTGACACGCGTGGCACGCGAGGTCGGCACCGAAGGCAAGCTCGGCGGCCAGGCCGTGGTGCGCGGCGTGGCCGGGACCTGGAACGACCTGACCGACTCCGTGAACTCGATGGCGTCGAACCTGACCGCCCAGGTGCGCAACATCGCCGAGGTGGCGACCGCGGTGGCGCAGGGCGACCTGTCCAAGAAGATCACCGTGAACGTCTCGGGCGAGATCCTGGAGCTGAAGGAAACCATCAACACGATGGTGGACCAGCTCAACTCGTTCGCCTCGGAAGTGACGCGCGTGGCGCGCGAGGTCGGCACCGACGGCAAGCTGGGCGGCCAGGCCGAGGTGCCGGGCGTCGCCGGCACCTGGAAGGATTTGACCGACTCGGTGAACTCGATGGCGGGCAACCTGACCGCCCAGGTCCGCAACATCGCCGAGGTCGCGACCGCCATCGCCGGCGGCGACTTGAGCCGTAAGATCACCGTGGACGTGCGCGGCGAGATCCTTCAGCTGAAGGAGACGCTCAACACCATGGTCGACCAGCTGAACCGCTTCGCGGGCGAAGTGACCCGCGTGGCGCGCGAGGTCGGCACCGAAGGCCGCCTGGGCGGACAGGCGAACGTGCCGGGCGTGGCCGGCACCTGGAAGGACCTGACCGACAACGTGAACCTGCTCGCCGCGAACCTGACCACGCAGGTGCGCAACATCGCCGAAGTGACGACCGCGGTGGCGCGCGGCGACTTGAGCCGCAAGATCACCGTGGACGTGAAGGGCGAGATCCTCGAGCTCAAGAACACCATCAACACCATGGTGGACCAGTTGAACGCCTTCGCCGCCGAGGTGACGCGCGTCGCCCGCGAGGTCGGCACCGACGGCAAGCTCGGCGGCCAGGCGCAGGTGCCCGGCGTCGCCGGCACCTGGAAGGACCTCACCGACAACGTGAACTTCATGGCGTCGAACCTGACCGCCCAGGTCCGCAACATCGCCGAAGTGGCGACCGCCATCGCCGGCGGCGACCTCTCCAAGAAGATCACCGTCGACGTGCGCGGCGAGATTCTTCTGCTCAAGGAAACCTTGAACACGATGGTGGAGCAGCTGCGCTCCTTCGCCGGCGAGGTGACGCGCGTGGCGCGCGAGGTCGGCACCGACGGACGTCTCGGCGGCCAGGCCGTGGTGCCGGGCGTCGACGGCACCTGGAAGGATTTGACCGACTCGGTGAACTCGATGGCCGGCAACCTGACGGCCCAGGTGCGCAACATCGCCGAGGTGACCACCGCCGTGGCCCGCGGCGACCTGAGCCGCAAGATCACCGTGGACGTGAAGGGCGAGATCCTCGAGCTCAAGAACACCATCAACACGATGGTGGACCAGCTCAACGCCTTCGCTTCGGAAGTGACCCGCGTGGCGCGCGAGGTCGGCACCGAAGGCAAGCTGGGCGGCCAGGCGCAGGTGCCCGGCGTCGCCGGCACCTGGAAGGACCTGACCGACACCGTGAACGTCATGGCGGCGAACCTGACCGAGCAGGTGCGCGGCATCGTGAAGGTCGTGACCGCGGTGGCCGACGGCGAGCTGAAGCAGAACCTGACCGTGAAGTCGAAGGGCGAGGTCGCCGCGCTGGCCGAGACCATCAACAACATGACCGCGACCTTGGCGACCTTCGCCGATCAGGTGACGACGGTTGCGCGCGAGGTCGGCGTGGAAGGCCGTCTCGGCGGCCAGGCCAACGTGCCCGGCGCCGCCGGCACCTGGAAGGACCTCACCGGCAACGTGAACCTGCTGGCGGCGAACCTCACCACGCAGGTGCGCGCCATCGCCGAGGTGGCGACCGCGGTGACCAAGGGC
>Ga0213876_10000479_pt1 | contig 31639 bp, 23 predicted proteins | sample BarmaccomBMRX_R9_FD_160113 | JGI IMG/M metagenome (GOLD analysis project Ga0213876, IMG submission 160113) | Root-associated microbial communities from Barbacenia macrantha in rupestrian grasslands, the National Park of Serra do Cipo, Brazil - RX_R9 | ecosystem: Host-associated > Plants > Roots... | reverse complement strand
CGCACCCGCTCGCGCGCCACAAGGAGGCGCCGAAGCAGAAGAGCAAGGCAGAGGGAGACTGACGCGTAAATCGTGAATCGTAAATCGTGAATAGTTGCTCGCCGCCAACGGATGTGGGAGATTTAACGGGCAACCACGATTTACGATTCACGATTTACCATTTACTAACCCATGACCATCGAAGCAACTGCCCCGACGAGGGTAGACCTGGCCGGCGGCACCATCGACATCTGGCCGCTCTACCTCTTCCACCCCGGCGCGACGACCGTCAACTTCGCCGTCTCGCTCGACGCCACCTGCCGCATCACTCCGCGCGCCGACGACCAGATCATCCTCGAGTCGCGCGACCGCGGCGTCACCTTCGAGACGAGCCTCGCGGCCGTCGAAGAGCTGGTGCGCGAGGAGCGGCTCGAACTCATCTCGAAGCTCGTACACTTCTTCAAGCCCGAGACCGGCTTCCACCTCGTCGCCGAGTCGAAGGCGCCCGCGGGCGCCGGCCTCGGCGGTTCGAGCGCGCTCGCCATCGCCTGCATCGGCGCGCTCAACCGCTTCGTCGGCGACCGCTACCCGCCCTCGAAGTTCATCGTCATCGCGGCCAACGTCGAGTCCACGGTCATCCGCGTGCCCGCCGGGTTCCAGGACTACTACGGCGCCTTCTACGGCGGGGCCAACGCCGTGCAGTTCAACCCGGACGGCATCCGGCGCGAGGCCATCCACGTCGCGCCGGAGGAGCTGGAGAAGCGGGTCGTCGTCTGCTACACGGGCGAGCCGCGCCTGTCGGGCATCAACAACTGGGAGATGTTCAAGCGGCACATCGACGGCGACGCCGAGGTCTTCGACATCTTCGAGAAGATCCGCGACGCGGCGCGCGACGTGCGGGCGGCGCTCACGGCCGGCGACTGGGCGCGCGTGGGCGAGGTGATGCGCGCGGCCTACCCGAACCGCAAGCGGCTCGCGCCGAACATCACGACGCCGCACATGGAGGAGCTGGTCGAGGCGGCGCTCTCGAACGGCGCGGTCGCGGCGAAGGTCTGCGGCGCGGGCGGGGGCGGCTGCATCGCCTTCCTCTGCGAAGAGGGCGCGCGCGAGTCGGTCGAGTCGGCGCTCGCCGCGCGCGAGGGCGCCGAAGTCCTCAGGTGGAGCTTCGCGAGGGACGGGCTGGTCGTGCGGGAGGTCTGAGAGTTGTTCTGTTAGGCGCGACCCACGTAAGAGTTTTTCACCACAGAGACACAGAGGCACAGCTTTGAAGTTATAAGTCTTCAAAGCTGTGCCTCTGTGTCTCTGTGGTGAAATGTCTTTTACTGCTTCGTCGGCTGCGGGAAGCGGAGGGCGAAGTCGTTCGTGCGCTGGCAGGGCTGGAGGTCGAGAATCGCGTTGACCGACTCGGCCTCGCGGCGGAGGGCGGCGCGCGTGCCCGCGTCGAGGGCGGCCGGGCGCGGCGCGCCCTCGCCCGCCTCCGCGACGGACGGGCGCGCGAGCACGAGGTAGCGGCCCGGCGCGAGGTTCTTGAAGGAGAACGTGCCGTCGGCGGCCACGGGCGCCTCGTAGTAGCGGAGCGCGTCTTCCACGCGCTCGCGCTCCTGCGGGACGAGGTGGACGCGCAGCTGCGAGAGCGCCGCGCCGGCGGCGGGGTCGGCCGCCGCGACGGTGCCCGCGAGCGAGGCCGCGCCCTCCGCGACGCGCACGAGCAGACCCGAGAACTGCTGCCCCGCCTTCACGTCGAACACGTCGCGCGCGGCGGCCGGGGCCGTCGCCTGCGCGCGTTGAGGCGCGGCCGCCGCGCCTTTGGGCGCGGGCGCGGGCGTCTCGATGCCGCGCACGTAGAGCGCCTCGTCGAACAAGCGGACTGAAAGACGGTAGCGGCCCCCTTCGAGCGAGCGGACGGTGAAGGCGCCCGACGAGTCTGGCGTAACGCTCTGCGCGACGGCGAGCCGCGAGAGGATGCCGCCCGCCGCCGGGCGCGCGGCCGCGGCCGCGGTGACCAGCGTCTCCTGCGGGAGCTGCGACGCGCGCACGCCCTTGCAGGCTTCGGGCGCGGGCCGCCCCGCTTCGGCCGCCGGCTCGAAGCGCACGGTGCCCGAGGCGGAGGCGAGCGGCGCGAGCGCCAGGCGCAGGCCCGTCACGTCCGCGCCGCGCACCGAGACGCGCTGCGGCGCGGAGGCGAGCGTGGCGCCGTCGCGCCCCACGACCGTCGCCTGTAGGTCGTACTCGCCGTCGGCGACGGCGTCGAAGTAGAAGGAGCGGTCGGTCGTGCTGTTCGGGTTGACGAAGTACGTGCCGGCGGGCACGGCCGTCGAGGCGTAGTTGAGGTTGATGCCGACGCCGAACTCGCCGAAGGCTCCCGACGGCGACTCGACCGTGCCGGAGACGCGCCGCGCCGGGTCTTCGCGCAGGCGGATGTCGATGCCGCCCGCCTCCTGCCCCGAGCGGACGGAGACCTCGGCGGCCATGTCGCGCGTCCCCGAAGGGTAGAAGGTCGAGGCCTGGCCGTAGCCCGCGTAGTTGAAGGGCGTGTAGCCGTAGCCGCCCGCGTAGACGACGTAGAGGCCGGGGCGCAGCCCGTAGATGCGGTAGACGCCGCGGTCGTCGGTGCGGTCTTCCGCCGAGGCGGCGTAGGTGGAGTTCGGCGTGCCGCCGTCGAGGTCGTGCACGCGCACGGCGCGCACGTTGAGCGAGGTGACCGGCTGCCCCTGGCCGTCGGTGACGGTGCCGGTCACGACCCCGCCCTTGACGAGCCGCACGGTGACGTTGTCGCCGGGCCGGTAAGGGCCGGGCTGGCGCCCCGTCAGCGGGTCGGTCTCGGGGACGAAGCCGGGCTGGGAGGCGGAGACTTCGTAGAGTCCGGCGTCGAGATTCTCGAACCTGAAGTTGCCGTTCTCGTCAGCGCTGACCGTGGCGGGCAGGCCCACCCTGCGCGCCCAGGCGTTGCGCGGCAGGAGCGCGACGGGCACGTCCGAAAGGGGCTCACCCGAGTCCCCGACGACGTGACCCGTGAGCGACGCGCGCGGCGCGGAAGGGGTCGGCGCGGGCGCGGCGGCCTTCGTGGCCGTCTGCGCCTTCTGCGGCGCGGGGGCGGCGGCGGACTGCTGCTGCTGCGGCGGCTGCTGCGCGCGGGCCGCGGGCGCGGCCGTGAGCAGCAGCAGGAGCAGCGCGGCCCTGAAGAGAGGGCTCTGGACGAAAGTCTCGACGAAGGACTCGGAGCGTTGCGTGCGAGGGGCGCTCAAGGTTCTTTCCTCCGTTCCGGCTGCCTCGGGTCTGGTGCCTGGAAGTCCACGACGGGCGAGACCTTCGCCTCGCCGCCGTCGCCGACCGAGACGCGCACGGGCGCGCTGCGGCTCGTGCGGCCGGCGCCGAAGTTGAAGACGTTGACCATCACCTCGTACTCGCCGGCCGGCAGCCCTTCGAAGCGGAAGAAGCCGCGCGCGTCCACCTCGGCGGAGCGCGAGGACGCTGGCCCCTGCCCCGCGCCGACGGGGCGCGCGAAGGCCATCACGCGCGCGGTCGGCGCCAACGCCCCGTTGAGGTAGGTCGTCTGGCCGACGAGGGTCGCCGTGCCGTACGTCATCACGATGCGCACGCCGGTGACCTGCGCGCCCGCCGCGACGTCTAACCCGCCCATGACGTTCGCGCCGTTCAGTTCGACGCGCGTCGTCGAGAGGTTCTTCGCCGCCTCGTTCATCGCGCTCAGGCGGAGCTTGCCGGGGACGATGCCCGTCAGGCGGAACGTGCCGTCCGGGCTGACGGGCATGGGCCGCGACGGCCCCATCCCCGCCGCCTGCTGCCCCGCGTTCTCGACCCAGGGGAGGATGCGCAGGGACGAGAGCATCTGCGCGGCGGCGGCCCGGTCGGCGACGCCCTCGATCTGGACGACGCCCGAGACGGTCGCGCCGCGCTTGAGCTTGACGACGAGGCCGGAAACGTCCGCGTCGGCGACCTCGAAGGAGAGCGGGTCGCTGTAGAATTCTGACGCCTGCTGCTGGAAGGTAGTCGTGGGGTAGACGACGTAGTGGCCGGGCGCGAGGCCGTCGGTGACGAACTCGCCGCGCGCGTCCGTCTCGGCGATGCCGCCCCAGCCGCCCATGCGCCGCCCCCTCGCGTCCACGGTGCCGAAGCCGATGGGGACGCCCGCGACCGGCTCGCCCGTGTCGGCCGTGACGAAGCGGCCCGAGACCTTGTAAGTCTTCAGGGTGCGGCCGACCTTGATGTCGATGTCGGCGGCCTCGGAGCCGGGCTTGACCTCGACGACGCGCGCCTCGGCGCGCTCGGACACGTCGGGGGAGTAGGTGCGCCGGAAGAGCTTGCGCCGGCCGTAGCTGACGCCGCCCGTCTCGCAGGTGCAGCCGGCCGAGACGTAGTAGCGGCCCGCGGGCAGGCCGAAGAGGCGGTAGACGCCGCGGTCGTCGGTCTGCTGGTCGCGCTGGTCGAAGTCGAAGCGCGGGCGCTGGCCCGAGGCGTCGGCGGCCGGCTCGATGAGCACCTGCTCGCCGACGACGGGGTTGCCGTCCGCGTCTGTGACGCGCCCGGTGATGACGCCGCCGGGCTCCATGCGGAAGTCTATGTCCTTGACCTCCTCGCCCGCGACGACGGTGAGCCGGCGGCCGGGCGGGAAGCCGACCGTGAGTTCGGCGACGACGTAGGCGGGCGCGACGGGCAGAATCTGGTAGTTGCCGGGCGCGACGTTCGTCAGCAGGTAGCGCCCGTCGGCGTCGGTCTTGGCGCGCGAGGTCGCGCGGAAGCGCTGCGCCGGCTCATTGGAGACGAGCAGGACGGTGACGCCCTGCGCGCCCCTTTCGCCGTCGGTGACGCGCCCCGCGACCGTGGCGGGCGCGGCCGTTTGCGCGCGGGCGGGGGAGGGAGACGCGAGGGCGCAGAGGAGCGCGGCCGCGAAGACGAGCTGTCGTTCGAGCGTGGTGAGTTTCGGCATCTCTGGAAACCCTTCGGGAGCGGGCCGGACAAGTTGTCGTGGACTTACAGCCGTGAGGCTGTCGGAGACTTGTACACGCGCGCGGCGGCCGCCGGTTCTTTAAACTTTCGCCCGCGCGTTCGCCGAGAGCGTACAACCGGGAAAGGCAAAAGGCAAAGGAAGTAGGCAGATGGCAGTAGGCAGTAGAAAACCCTTCGCCTTCCGAACCCTGCGGCTGTCATCGTCAGCGTCGGCAGCGCGGAGCGCTACTGCCTACTGCCTACTGCCTACTGTCTCCTGCCTACTTCCTTTGCTATAATCCGCGACGCACTCTCCGTCGGAACTCTCGGAACACGCGAAAGATGAAAGGGCTCAAGATGAGAAGGCTCACCCTGCCGGCGCTCCTGCTGGCGGCCGTCATCCCGGCCGGCACTCTGACTATGGCACAGACACAGACGAACGGCTCGCCGCAGCCGACGCCGCCCGTGGCGAAGAAAGTCCCGCGCACCACGGAAGTCCACGGGGTCAAACTCTCCGACGACTACTTCTGGCTCCGCGACAAGAAGAACCCGGAGGTCATCTCGTACCTGGAGGCCGAGAACGCCTACACCGACGCGATGACGAAGGGGACGGCCGCGCTCCAGGAGCAGCTCTACAAGGAGATGCTCGGGCGCATCAAGGAGACGGACACCAACGTCCCGTGGCCCCTCGGCGGCTACCTCTACTACACGCGCACCGAGCAGGGGAAGCAGTACCCGGTCTACGCGCGCCGCAAGGGTTCGATGTCCGCGCCCGAGCAGGTGCTCCTGGATTTGAACGAGATGGCGAAGGGGCACACCTACATGTCCGTCGCCGAGTTCGACGTGACCTCGGACTCGAACACCCTCCTCTACTCGACCGACGAGAACGGCTACCGCGAGTACATCCTCTACGTCAAAGACCTCCGCAGCGGCGAGACGCGGAGGATCGCCGAGCGCGTGTCGAGCGCGGCGTGGGCGGCCGACGACAAGACGCTCTTCTACGTCGTGGACGACCCCGTCAACAAGAACCCGTACCAGCTCTACAAGCACGTGCTCGGCCAGGCGGGCAAGGACGAGCTGGTCTACGAAGAGAAGGACGAGATGTTCAACATCGGCGTCGAGCGCTCGCGCTCGCGCGGCTACCTCTTCCTGACCTCTGGGAGCCACACGACGAGCGAGGTGCGCTACCTGCCGGCGGACAGGCCCGGCGACGCCTGGCGCGTGCTGCTCCCGCGCGAGGCGGGGCACGAGTACTACGTCGACCACCACGGCGACAAGTTCTACATCCGCACGAACGAGAAGGGCGCGCGCAACTTCAAGCTCGTCGCGGCGCCCGTCAGCGCGCCCGGCCGCGAGAACTGGAAGGAGGTCATCCCGCACCGCCCCGGCGTGATGCTCGGCGGCGTCGAGTTCTTCAAAGACTTCTACGTCGTCTCGGAGCGCGGCAACGCGACGCCCGTCCTTCGCGTCTACGACTTCAAGACGAACAGGCCGACCGACATCTCGGTGCCCGAGCCGGTCTACAACATCAACTTAAGCACCAACCGCGAGTTCGACACGCGGAAGATTCGCTACAGCTACCAGTCCTTCATCACGCCCGCCTCCACCTACGACTACGACGTGAAGACGGGCAAGAGCGAGCTGCTCAAGCAGCAGCCGGTCTTGGGCGGCTACGACCCGACGCAGTACAAGTCGGAGCGCGTCTACGCGACCGCCGCGGACGGGACGAAAGTCCCCGTCTCCCTCGTCTACAGGAAAGACCTGAAGCTCGACGGCTCGCGGCCGCTGCTGCTCCAGGCTTACGGCTCATACGGCATCCCTTCGAACGTGACGTTCAGCTCGAACCGCCTCTCGCTGCTCGACCGCGGCGTCGTCTACGCGACGGCGCACATCCGCGGCGGCGGCGACCTCGGCAAGGAGTGGCACGACCAGGGCAAGATGATGTCGAAGAAGAACACCTTCACGGACTTCATCGCCGCGGCCGAGTACCTGGTCAAGGCCGGCTACACTTCGAAGGAGAGGCTGGTCATCACGGGCGGCTCGGCGGGCGGGCTGCTGATGGGCGCGGTCACGAACATGCGCCCCGACCTGTTCAAGGCCGTCGTCGCCTACGTGCCCTTCGTGGACGTCATCAACACGGAGCTGGACGACACGCTGCCGCTCACGGCCGGCGAGTGGGAGGAGTGGGGCAACCCCATCAAGAGCAAGGAGAACTTCCAGTACATGCTCTCCTACTCCCCTTACGACAACGTCGAGGCCAAGGCCTACCCGAACATGCTCGTCAAGACCTCCCTGAACGACAGCCAGGTCGGCTTCCACGAGCCGACCAAGTGGGTCGCCAAACTCCGCTCCCTGAAGACGGACAGGAACGTCCTGCTGCTCAAGGTCAACATGGGCGCGGGCCACGGCGGGGCCTCGGGGCGCTACGACGCGCTGCGCGAAGCCGCCTTCGACTACGCCTACATGCTCACGCAGATGGGCATCACGCAGTAAAACCACTTTCGTCTGACACGAGCGGCGCGCGGGATTTTTGTTGACATCCCGCGCGCCGCTTTCTCATACTGACAGTGGCCTCTCTCGAGGGGCCGCCCCGCCGACTCGGCCCTCACGAATCCGACATAAGGGGAACTGGCAGGCGCTGCCGCCGGAGCGGTGACGCCCGCACGCGCGCGTACTCCCTCGAAGCCTCGCGGAGAAAGTTTATGAAAGCGGAGACTGAAATCTGGCAGGTCGAGACGCGGGACGGCCTCTACCAAGCCGACCTGCCGACGCTGAAGCAGTGGGTGGCCGAGGGGCTGGTGCTGCCGACCGACCGCGTGCGCAAGGGCGCGCTCAAGTGGATCGAGGCCGGGCGCGCGCCGATGCTGCGGCGCGTCTTCGCGGGCGAGGAGCGCGTCGAGATCGTCGCTCCCACGCCGCAGGCCGACCACGTCGGCGAGGCGCGGCCGGCGGGGCCTGCCTTCACGCCGGAGTCGTCGCCCGACATGGGTCTCGCCGGGGACGACGCGCACTTCCGCGTCGCCGAGACCCCGCTCGCCTCCTCCTGCCACTTCCACCCGACGCAGGCGGCGAGCCTCTACTGCCGCTCGTGCGGCACGAGCTTCTGCCGCGCGTGCCCGAACCGCGTCGGGACGAGCAGCGTCCTGCTCTGCGCGCTCTGCGGAGGCTTCTGCGACCCGCTCGAAGCGGCGACCAGGCGGGGCGACCTCTACCGGCGGCAGTCGGAAGGGTTCGGCGGCGGGGATTTTCTGACGGCGCTCACGTACCCCTTCAAGCACCTCGCCAGCCTGCTCAGCGGCTCGCTGCTCTACGGCCTGCTGCTGCTCGTCGGGATGCGCGCGCAGCTCCTCGCCCTGGCGTTCGTCTTCGGCTGCATCTCGCTCGTCGTGAGGCGCGTCGCCTACGGCGACCTCAAGCGCGACTTCATGCCCGACTTCAGCGAGTTCTCCTTCTGGGACGACGTGGTCGTCCCGTGCGCGATGGGGCTGGGCGTCATGCTCGTCACGCTCGGGCCGGCGCTCCTGCTCATCTGTATGCTCTTCTTCGGCTGGCTGAGCGACCTGAGGTCGCACCCGCTGCCGGCAGACCACCCGGCGCTCGCCGCCGCCGAGGGGCGCGAGTTGAAGGAAGGGCAGGTCATCACGCCCAGGGACGTGGACGTGCTCATCGACGGGACGGAGGGGCAGAAGCAGGCGGTGGCGAAGAAGGTCGGGGCTTTGAGCCGCGAGTCGGGGCAGTTCGCGGAGACGCCGCGGGGCGACGAGCACCCGGCCGTCTTCGCCGGTCGCCTGCTGCTGGCGCACCCGGGGCTTATTCTCCTGCTGGGGGTCGTGGCGCTCGGCTGGGCGGTCTTCTACCACCCGATGGCGCTACTCGTGGCGGGGTGGACTGAGAGCCTGAAGTCCGTATTGAACCCCCTGGTCGGGATCGACACGATCCGGCACATGGGCGCCAACTACTTCAAAGCCTTCCTCATGTACCTCGCCGTGCAGCTCCTGTCGCTCGCCGCACAGGTCGTCGTCGCGCTCGCGACCGCGCCCTTCGACCTGCCGCTCGTCGGCAACCTGCCGGGGACGTTCCTCGGCGGCGTCGTCAGCTTCTACGCCAACCTCGTCATCGCCTGCCTCCTCGGCCTCGCCCTCTTCAAATCGGCCGACCGCCTCGGCATCGAGCTCGACTGAGCGGCAATCAAAGTAATACCGAAGGGGGAGAGCCCGCAAGCTCTCCCCCTTCGTCTTTGACCCCGTTCTACGCCCGCCCCTCCGCCCGCGTCCGCCACGTGCGGCGCAAAAATTGTCTGTTGACTTCGGCGGGTAAGGTGATTAACTTACGACGCTTTTCTCGCAAGCTGCCGGCGGGCCACAGCCACTCGCACACCTTCTCGGCCGACAGGTTAGGCACCTCATATGAAGCCGACGTCCTACGCACACTTGCCGTCCGCACGTAAGCCTCGCGCCCTCCGGTACGCGCTACTCGTCGCGCTGGCCGCCGCGGCGCTGTGCTGGCTCGCGCCCTGGCGTGTCTCCGCCCGCCGGCAGCCTAAAAATTCCACCGTCAACTTCGTCTTCGAGGTCGACCCCTACGGGAGCGTCGATGGGCGCGGCAGCACTGTCGATCTTAAGGTCAGGAACGAGTTGGACGAGTCGGAGCCGGCGCGTAAGTTGAGCGTCCGGTTCGGGCGTCCGGAAGTCGTTAACACCGAGGGCGTCGCGACGTTGCAAGGGGAGGGGCAGTTAAATCTCAACACGAGCAGACAGGTGCTGGTCTCTCCGCGCGCGCGGGGAGACGAGAAGGAGGAGCACGCCGACCAGACATCGCATTTCATGACGTTCGGCGACGTGAACTGGCCCGGGGCGGAGGAGGCGCGGTTGTCGGCCACGCAGGAGAGTTCACAGGTCGTGATCTACGTCTTGAGCCTCCCGCTGCCACCCTCCAGGTACGCGATTACCGCCGACATCAAAAGTGGGTCTGGTGCGGGTGAGCCGGAGCGCGTCGTCAGCATCAGCAAGGAGTTGTCCGCGGGCAGTAAGTACAGCGTGCCCGTTAAGGCGCGCTCCACCTTCGAGCTGCTGCTGGAGCGGTTCGGCAACAGGGAGAGCCTCCTCATCACCATCATCGTCGGGCTGGTGGGGGTCGTGGCGGCGGTGCTCAAGGACAAGATCAAAGAGGCTGCCAACTGGGTGCTGGACGGGCTCGGGAAGTTCGGCAGCGGTAAGCTCGCGGAGCGGAGGTTCCGCCGCAAGTACCTGGCCGTCGTCGCCGGCCGGCACAAGCACCTGCGGCTCGTCGGGTTCAGCTCGGGGGTGAGCCGGCCGCTGCTCGAAGAGGTCTTCGTCTCCCTGCGCATCTCTTCGCACGGACAGCCTGCACTCGGGGACAACGGCCACGGCGCGGGGGCCGGGGCGTCGTCGGCAATACCGTTCGCGTCGGCGTTGGCGCAGTACCCGAAGATGGTCATCCTCGGGGCGCCCGGGGCGGGAAAGACCACGACGCTCAGCTACGCATTGTTGACTTTCGCCGGCGGCCGGCAGAAGGAGCGGTTCGGTCTTGACCGGCCGTTGTTGCCGATCTTCGTACCGCTGCGGCGGCTCTCGGGGGGCGGCCGGTCGATTCTGGAAGACCTCATCGACCCCGCCGCGCAGATCCTCCCGAACGACTTGCTGAAAGACCTCCCGAAGCGGTACTTCGAGAGGCGGCTCGACCGCGGCGAGTGCCTCGTGCTGCTCGACGGGCTCGACGAGGTCGTGGACGAGAAGACCTACCGCGAGGTGGCCGACAAGATCAACGACCTCGCCGCCACTTACCCCGAGAATCGCTTCGTCGTCACCTGCCGCGTCGCCGGCTGGCGCTCATACCTGTCGGGCGACTTCGCCGTGCTTCAGACGCAGGACTTCAGCCGCGACGAGATTCAGAAGTTCGTCCTCGGGTGGCACCGCGCCGTCATCACGCAGTCCGAGTACGGCCGCCTCTACTTCGACAAGCCCGACCGGAAGGAGTTCGAGCGGGACTGGGCGCGCCACTATGAGGAGAAGGTCAAGCCGGCCATCGAGATCAAGTCGCGCAACCTGCTCAACCAGATCGACTCGAACAACCGCATCCACGCCATCGCCGTCAACCCGATGCTGCTCTCCCTGACCTGCCTCGTCCACTCGGTCAAGAACATCCTCCCGCGCGGCCGCACCATCCTCTACTGGCAGTGCCTCGAACAGCTCATCGACTCGTGGGATCGCTCGCGCGACATCGCGTGGCACCAGCCCGACCGCACCACGCCGAACCAGAAGGAGGCGGTGCTGCGCGAGATCGCCTTCGACTTCCAGGTGCGCGGCAAGGGCGAGGACACGCGCGAGAAAATCGAGGCGCTCATCGCCGACATCTCGAAGCGGCTCGGCGTCAGCGTGCCCGCGCCGGAGCTTTTGGAAGAGATCGAGCTGCGCAGCGGCCTGCTCATCGAGCGCTCCATCGGCGTCTTCGGCTTCTCGCACCTCACCCTGCAAGAGTACCTCGTCGCCAAGCACATCCAGCTCAACCCGCTCCACGCCCCGCTGCTGCATGAGAACATCGGCAAGCAGGAGTGGCGGGAGGTGTTGCTCCTCTACGCCGGCCTGCTCGACGACGCGACCGAGTTGGTTTGGAAGATTCTGAAGAGGAGAGATGAGGAGTCGTTCGACGCCCTCACGCTCGCCGCGCGCTACATCGGCGACTCGCAGAACTGCGATCCGAAGGTTACGGCAGACATCATCGAGAGACTGCTCGAACGCCTATTCAGGGATCGTGCCCCCGACGAGGAGGTCATCAAATCGCTGGCGGCGCTGGCCGTTGACTTCACGGGCGAGGCGAAGAGTCCACGGGAGTATCTTGTGGAACGGCTGATCGACTGGGTCAAAGGCCGGCTCCACCTCGGCGACGACCACCTCGCCGAGCGGGTGCGGTGCGACTGCGTCACAATCCTCGGGTGGGCGAAGGCCACCGCCGCCCTGGAGACCATTACCAATCTGCTGTTAGACGAGAGTGCCGAGGTACAGGACGCTGCCGCCAGCGCGCTCGTCTCCTTCGGCAACTTGGCGCTGGGCGACCTCGCCGCCTCACTCGGACGCGTGAGTGATATGGCGGTGATGCCCGACAGGGACGACCGCCGGGAACTCAGGCGCGCCCTGGCCCTGTCGGCGGACGACGTGCCGGAGGACGCGGCCTACTTCGCCCGCACCATCGGCCTCTACATCCGGGTGCTCAGGAACATTAACACCGGCGGCTCGGCCAAGCTCCTGCTCAGGATGTATGACGTTCCGAACGGGGAGTTGCGGCAGCGCGTCTCGCTGGCGCTGGCGCGGATGCTGAGCAACCCTTTCATCGAGGCCGACCTGCAACAGGTAAGGAAGGAGTCATTGCCGGCCGCGGTGCGGATAAACTATGGCGTTGATGATAACACTTGGCCGTACAAGAACCTGCCGCCGGGCAGCGGATTCCCCCAACTTGCGAACCGCATCGTGGTCGACCTCTACGAGTATTGGTTAACGAATACCTTTAACCCGAACGCGCCGTCCGCCAACCTCGAAGAGACATCGGCGATCCCTCTCAAACTGACGTTCCCGGCGCTCCTGAAATACATCAATCGCATAGGCGGTGCAGGCCGTATTATTCAAATGCAAGTCCGCAACGCGGTCTGGGCTGCGGCAGGTTTCAACCCGCTTGCCGACGCCGCCCGGCTCAACCTCCTCGCCACACAGATTCACAACAGCTATTCGACGACACTGTCCGCCACCCTGCAAAACGCGGGAGTCGCGGAGGCCGATTCCGAAGACGCCCCGACAAGATGGAAGGTGCGCCTCACGGTTTGGGTGAGTAACTTATATTTCACGGGCTACCTGATATATTGCCTCGCTTTCCTGTGGCTTCTTGCCTCGTTCTTCTACAACAACGGCGACGGTGGCCTGAGGCTGGGGCTTAAGAGTGCCCTGTTCTTACACGCCGCCGTGCCGGTACTGTCATACTTGTCGGTGGTGGCTGTCACACAGTGGAAGCTGCGGAGACGCTTATTCTCGCGGAGCACACTGGGGACGCTGGCCTTCCCGGTAAATAATATCCTGAAGGTCTTCAGGAATTCTGTGGCATCAAGGAGGTGGGCTAAATTTTTCTGTCTACAGGTGCCGCTCCAACTATTCAGCCCTCTGTTCATTTTCATGCTGGTATCGATACCGGAGATAAAGACAGGGTCAGACGACTTGACGCTTGTCACAGGTATCTTAGGCATCCAAGTAGTGCTGGTTTTACTAAGCGCGGCGTACTTGAAGGTTTACCTGATGGCGAGTAACCCGACGCTGCAACTGCTGCTCGCGCACCCGGAGGGGGCGAAGCTCGTCAGGAGTTCGTGAGGGCGGGGCGGGCGAGCATGAAGGGCGGGCCTTGTAAAAGAGCCCGCCCTTAAATCATTTCGACGCGTCGGTGCCGACGTATTCCCAGTGCCAGGGTTCGTAGTAGTAGGGGCGGAAGCCGAAGCGTTCGGCGTTGCGGACGAGCCAGCGGTAGGCGGGCGTCTGCACCTGTAGGGCGCGGTTGGAGTCCTTCGTCTCGACCGGCTCGCCGCCGACGTAGAGGTCGAGGGCGCGCCCCGTGAAGTGCGGGCTGTTGACGGCGAGGCCGGCGCGGCCAGAGTTGGGCGACTGCGCGCGCAGCGCCGCCTGGTGCTCGCGCGAGCGGAAGGAGGAGACGATCTTGAAGAACTTCTCCTCGGGCGCGAGCTCGCCCGCGGCCGTCACCTTCAACCCCAGCGAAGGGTCTGCCGCCGCGGCCGCGATCATACGCTTGTAGGCGGCGTAGGTCGCGCGCTCGACCTGCCGGAGCTCGTCCGGCCGCGTCGGGTCGTAGAAGTCGGAAGTCGGCGCTTGAAGTAACTGGTCGGGCGTCGCGTAAGCCTTCTCCTTCAGGCGAGCGCCCTGCCAGGTCGAGACCATCCGGTAGAGCGTCTCGTCGTCGAGCACGCCGCTCGGGGAGAGGCCGACCGTGGTCTGCCAGCGCGAGAGCGCCGAGGCGAAGTCCGCGCCCGCGGCCTCGCCGTCCGCCCCGAGCAGACGCGAGATGAGCGGCGCGTAGAGGTACCAGCCGCGCTGCTGCTTCCCGCCGAAGGCCCAGCCCAGCTCGTACTTCAGAACCGTGTTGCGCTCGGCGGCGTCGGCGAAGAGGGAAGTATCCTTCTTCTCCGCGGCGGCGGCCGTCCTCTTCTCGACGAGGGCGAGGGGCTTTAAGGCGGGCGTCGCCGCCGACTGGCCCACGGCCTGCGACTGGCTCTGGCCCGCGCGCGCGAAGAGCGTGACGAAGGTGACGAGCGCGGCGAGCGCGACGGCGAACACGGCGAGATGGGTCTTCTTCTGCTTCATTCGTACAACTGAAAAGCCGGAGGTGCTGCGCCCTAAAGTGTGGTGAGGTTGTTTTCCGCGAACAGCATATCAGATGCGCGGGCCGCCCCCGCGGTTCGTCCCCCGGGGGATTTCAATTTGAGATTTCAAAGTTGAAATTGCTTTACCCGGCGCGTCCGCGAAGCTTACGGTCAGACTGCGCTGACGGGCCGACTCTGTTAAGATGGCGCGGGCCGTGGGGCGTCCGCACCCGGCCGAGAATCCCGATACAGGCGGAGAAGGCTACAGAGATGCCACTTGAGTCAAACAGCGCGGCCAGCGTCTCGCCCACGCTCGTCTTCGAGCTGGAGAACGGCAGCACTTTCACCTTCAACTTCCAGATGGACGGCCGCGTCGCCGTCATCGGCTTTCAGGAGGGCCGCGCCGTCACCGGCACCCTCTCCGAAGAGCAGGCCAACGATCTGCGCGACGCCATCGGCGAGTACATACATAAGAGACAAGGATGAAGGATGAAGGCGGAAGGATGAAAGGAAGAGGGTCTGACCTTCCGCCTTCATCCTTCCGCCTTCATCCTTCCGCTTGACCCCCGCGCCCCCGGCGGGCAAGATTTCAGCCTATGCTTTATCGAGTCCCCTGCGCGGAGCTGTCCGGCCGCGCCTTCCGCCTCCGCACAATCGCTCTCGTCATCATCCTGCTGGCGGCGCCGCTGCCGCGCGCGCGGGCGCAAGACTCTGCGGCCGCCTTCGAGCGCGACATCGACGCCTCGGCCCCGGTCGAGCTGCGCGTGAAGAACCGCACGGGGCGCGTCTCCGTTCTGGCCGAGGAGGACTCGAAGCAGGTCTCCGTCCGCGCGACTTCGGCCGCGGGGCTTTCCGTGTCGGAGCGGGACGTGCGCGTGACGAGCGCGGCCGGCGCGATACAGATAGAAGTCGAGCGCGAGGGCGCGGTGGCCCGCCCGACCGACGGGAGGAAGGTGACGCAGAGCGCGGCGCAGATCGAGCGCGAGCGGATAGACCTCACGGTGCGCGTGCCCGCGCGCTCGCGCGTGTGGGTCGAGACCGAGGCGGGCGCCGTCGATGTCGTCGGCAACGTCGCGGAGGCCGAGGCCAGGACGGACACGGGCACCATCCGCGCCGACGTGCCGCTCGACGCCCTGCGTTACAGCTTCCGCTGGACGCTGGCGCGGCCGCGCGTCTTCTCCGAGGTCGAGCTGCCGAAGGTGAAGGAGAAGCGCGGCGGCGTCTTCGAAATCTCCGGCCGCTTCCCCGAAGAGAAGGAGTCGAAGAACAAGAAGAAGAAGAAGGGCGAGCCCGAACCTTCCGAAGAAGCGTCTTCGGACGAGACGGCCGACGAGAGCGCCGCGGTCGAAACTCAGCCGACGCCCGAGCCGACGCGGGAAGCGCCCGGGAATAAGGAAGAGGCGAAGAAGGACGAGAAGCGCAGGGAAGAAGAGGCGAAGAAGAAGGAAGAGGCTCTGAAGAAGGAGCGCGAGGAGAAGGCGAAGGCCGCCAAGGCTGAGGCCGAGAAGGCGCTCAAGGACACGCAGATTAAGCTGAGCCTTGAGACGGCGCGCGGCGTGCTGCTCTTCGGCGTCAAGGACGAGTCGCGCGTCCCGTCCGACCTGCGCGAGCGCACGCTCACCGAGGCCGCGCGCGCCATCATCCGCAGCGGCGACACCGAACTCACCGACGCCATCCGCAAGGTCGCGCCGCGCCTCGTCGGCGAGTACGCGCAGACCCTCGGCGACCGCCGCGGCGGCCCCACGCTCGGCTCCCGCGAACGCAGCCCCTTCGACGTGCGCACCGCGGCCGGGGGGTCGCTGGCGCGCGTGCAGGCGCGCGTCACAGACCGCACGGGCCGCGCCGTGACCGGACTCACCGCCAAAGACTTCACCGTCACCGAAGGCGGCGTCGAGCGGGCGGTGCGCGAAGTGCAGCCCGTCACCGCGCCCTTCAACCTCGTCTTGTTACTCGATGTCTCCGGCAGCGTCGAGGAGCGCATCGACTTCATCCGCAAGGCCGCGCTCGCCTTCCTCTCGACGGCCGGCCCGCAGGATCGCATTGCCATCGTCTCCTTCCGCGACGACGTGCAGCTCGTCTCCGAGTTCACCAACGACCGCGGCGTGCTCGTCGAGCGCATCAAGGACATCCAGGCGGGCGGCGCCACCTCGCTCTACGACGCGCTCGGCTACTCGCTCGTCCACGTGCTCCGCCCCCTGCGCGGCGAGCGGACGGGCGTCGTCGTGCTCTCGGACGGCGACGACAACCGCTCGTTCCTCTCGTTCCCCGTCATCGTGGACGCGGTCTACGAGACGGGCGCGATCATCTACCCGCTCTACGTGCCCTCGGGTCTGATCCCCGCTTCGAGCGCGCCCGCGGCCGCCGCGACGCTCGACCCGACGCGCACGCGCTTCCTCACGCTCACCTCGCGCGCCGAGGAGGAGGGCGCGCGCCTGGCCGAGGTCTCGGGCGGCAAGTACTACCCGATCACGCGGCTCGAACAGTTGCAGCAGGCGTACGACGACGTGGCCGCGCAGCTGCGCACGGCCTACACGATCACCTACGAGACCGGCGCCGACGCGCGGCCCGACGCGCGCGTGCGCGTGAAGGTCTCGCGCGAGGGCGCGTCGGTGCGCCTCAGCCCCGCGGTCGCCGTCTCGGCCGAGGCGAAGGTGCCGGGGCGTTAGGCTTTCACGGAACAAGGGGTGAGATGTTTCTGACTTCCAGGGCCGCGCGTCGCGGAAGGCTCCTTCTCGTCGCGCTGCCGCTCGCGCTGCTCCTCTCGGCGTCCGCCCTCGGCGCGCGCGGGCAAGACCCCGCGCCGCCGACTCAGGAACCCAGCCCGACCCAGACTCCAACTCCAACTCCAACTCCAACTCCTTCACCTTCGCCGACGCCCGAAGAGGCCGAGCCGGTCGAGCGCATCGAGACGGACTTGACGGGCGTGCTCCTGTCGGCGACGGACAGGAAGCGCCGTTTCGTCACGACGCTGCGCGCCGAAGACCTGCGCCTCTTCGAAGACGGCGTCGAGCAGAAGATAGAGACCTTCGAGCAGGAGACGAACGCGCCGCTCTCGCTCGCGCTGCTCGTCGATCTCAGCTCCTCGCAGGGCGGCGTGCTCCCGGCCGAGCGGGACGCGGCGCGCGCCTTCACCGCCTCCGTGCTCAAGCCGGGCGACCGCGCCTCGCTCTTCAGCTTCACCGGCCTCACGCGGCTCAACCAGCCGCCGACCGACGACCGCGCGCGGCTCACCGAGGCCATCGACGCGCTCAAGCCGTTCTTCAGGGAGGACAGCCCCGAGTGCGCCCCGGACGCGCCGGAGGAGGGCAAGGCGCACTGCTACACGGCCATCTGGGACAGCATCGCCATCGCGGTGCGCGAGGTGCTCTCGCGCACGCCGGCGCAGACGCGGCGCGCCATCATCCTGCTCTCGGACGGCGACGACACGAAGAGCACTTTGCGCCTCTACCAGGCCATAGAGTACGCGGCGCACCACAACACGGCCGTCTACGCCATCGGCATCCGCGACCCGCGCGCGCGCGAGGGCGAGTTGCGCCGCGACTTCCTGCAACAGCTCACCGAGGGCACCGGCGGCCGCGCCTTCTTCCCCAAGCGCCCCGAAGACCTCCCGGCCGCCTTCGCGCAGATCGAGCAGGAGCTGCGCGCCCAGTACCTCCTCACCTACACCCCCACCAACCGCGCCCGCGACGGCTCCTACCGCCGTCTCCAGATCGAAATCACCAACCCCCGGCTCAAGAAGCAGAACCTCAACCTCATCTACCGTCAGGGCTACTACGCTAAGGCGAGTGATAAGTGAGAGGTGCTGGGTGCTGGGTTTTAGGTGTTGGGGAAGAGCCGGGGTTTAACCAGCACCCAGCACCCGGCACCCTCTCTTGCCTTTTCATCCTTCATCCTTCATCCTTCCCGTCAAGATGTCTCGCCCGCTTCTCATGTCCCTGTTCGACGAGACGGAGCGCCGGCCGCTGTCGGTGTCGGAGCTGACCTCGCAGGTGCGCGGGGCTCTGGAGAACCGCTTCGCGTCCGTGTGGGTCGAGGGCGAGATTTCGAACTTCCGGCAGGCCGCGTCGGGCCACTGGTACTTCACCGTGCGCGACGAGGCGGCGCAGTTGCGCTCGACCTGCTTCCGCGGCGTCAACTCGCGCATCCGCTTCCGCCCCTCGGACGGGCTGCTTGTGCGCGTGCGCGGGCGCATGACCGTCTACGAGCCGCGCGGCGAGTACGAACTGATAGTCGAAGCGCTCGACCCCGTCGGCGCGGGCGCCCTGCGCGTCGCCTTCGAGCAGCTCAAAGAGAGGCTCGCCGCCGAAGGCCTCTTCGACGAGTCACAGAAGAGGGAGCTGCCTCTGCTCCCGCGCCGCGTCGGCGTGGTGACGAGTCCGACCGGCGCCGCCGTCCGCGACATCATCCGCACCGTCGAGCGGCGCACGCGCACCGTCAGCCTCCTCCTCGCCCCGACGCGCGTGCAGGGCGAGGGCGCGGGCCAGGAGATCGCGCGCGCCATCCGCGCCCTGAACGAGCACCACCTGCGCGCCGTCGAAGAAGGGACGGTTGAAGAGCAGTTGGACGTCATCATCGTCGGCCGCGGCGGGGGCTCCGTGGAAGACCTCTGGGCCTTCAACGAGGAGGAGGTGGCGCGCGCCATCCGCGCCTCGGTCGTGCCCGTCATCTCGGCCGTCGGCCACGAGACGGATTTCACCATCGCCGACTTCGCCGCGGACGTGCGCGCCGCCACGCCGACGGCCGCGGCCGAGATCGTCGCCGAGCGCGAGGACGAAATAGGCGACTACGTCGAGCGCCTGACGCACGGCCTCGTCAACGCCACGCGCTACCGCCTGCTCGCGGGCCGCGCGCGCGTGCAGGAGGCGGCGATGTCGCCCGGCTTCGACGAAGTCAGGATGCGACTGCGCGTCGCGCGCGAGGAGCTGGACGACGCGCGCTGCCGCCTTGAGAACCGCGCGGGCGACCTGAGCCGCGCGGCGCGTAAAAGGCTCGACGCCGTCAGGGGTAAACTCTCGCCCGCGGGGATGGCCGCGTCCGCCTCGCGGACGCGCGTGCGCTTGGCGGTGGGCGGCGCGGCTCTGGAGACCGCGGCGCGTGCGCGCGTGGACGACGCACGAAGGCGTCTGGGCTTGGCCGTCGCTTCGCTCGACGCGATGTCGCCGCTGGCGGTGCTCGGGCGCGGCTACGCCCTGGCGACCGACGGGCGCGGCCGCGTGCTGCGTTCGGCGCGCGCGGTCGACACGGGCGAGGCCGTGCGCGTGCGTCTGGCCGAAGGGTCTCTGCGCTGCCGCGTGGAAGGGACGGAAGAAGGTTAGAGGTCAAGGGGGCTCCGGGGAGGACTGATGGCGCAGGGACGCAAGAGCCGCATCGTCATCGACGTCGACCGCGTGCGCGCGGAGGCGCAGGCGAAGAAGGGGAATCGTCTCGTCGGCCGCGCGTCGCGCGTGCTGGGCGTGACGGGGCTAATCGTCGCCGCCGTCCTGCTCGTCCTGCTGGTCGGCTCGTACGTGTGGTATCAGGGCTTCAAGCAGAGTCCGCCCTACAGCCTCGCGCTGCTGCTCGACGCGGCGCAGCACGACGACGTGCAGGCGGTCGATACTCTCATCAACGCAGACCTGATCGCCCAGGGATTCATCCCGCAGGTCATCGAGAACCTTGCGAGCACGGGCACGCAGCTCCCGCCGCAGGAGCGCGCGTCCCTGACGGCGAGGATGCCCGCGCTGCTCCCGCGCGTGCGCGAGTCGGTGCGCGACGAGATCGCGCAGGCGATGAAGGGCATCGGGCAGAACCAGACTTCGAACCTGCCGTTCTTCGTCAAGGCGCTCGGCGTGCGGCAGATGACGACCGTGGTCGAGCGCGGCGACGCCGCGACCGTCAACGTCAAGGCAGGCGACCGCCCGGTCGAACTCTCGATGCGCCGCGAAGGGGAGCGCTGGAAGCTCGTCACGGTCAAAGACCCGCAGTTGGCCGCCGGCATCGCCGCGCGCCTCGCCGCGAGCCTCACGGCCGCGCCGCCGCCGCCACAGCCGCAACAGAACCAGCCGCGCCGCAAGGGAAGGTGAGGAGGTGCTGGGTTCTGGGTTCTGGGTTCTGGTTTTGTCTTCCCCAGCACCCAGCACCCAGCACCTTAAAAGAGATGCCGAAACGAGAAACAGTCAAGACCCAGGCCCCGACGAGCTTCGAGGCGCAGCTCGCGACGCTCGAGCGCATCGTGAGGGAGTTGGAGCGCGGCGACCTGCCTCTGGAGCAGAGCCTCGACCTATTCGAGCAGGGCGTGCGCCTCTCGCGCGAGTGCCAGGAGCGCCTGAACGAGGCCGAGCGGCGCATCGAGGTGCTGCTGCGCGGCGGCGACGGCGCGACCATCGCCGTGCCCTTCGAGTCGGAAGAACTCATCGAGGACGGGGACGACGCGGATGACGAGACCGTCTTCTGACGCGCCCCGAGTCGCCGCGCACGCGGGCGCGCGCGAAGCCACGCCCGAGGAGGTCGGCGCCTACGCTGTGCAGGTGCGCGCGGCGGTCGAAGGTGAACTCGACCGACTCGTCCCGGCCGAGACGGTCGACCCGCCTTCGGTGCACGCCGCCGTCCGCTGGAGCCTCTTCGCGCCGGGCAAGCGCTTCCGCCCGCTGCTCGTCTTCGCGGCGGGAGAGACGTTCGGCGCGCCGCACGCGAAGTTAATCCGAACCGCCTGTGCCTTCGAACTGCTGCACACGTACTCGCTCGTCCACGACGACCTGCCCGCGATGGACGACGACGACCTGCGCCGCGGCCGCCCCACCTGCCACGTCAAGTTCGGAGAGGCCACTGCGATACTGGCCGGCGATGCTTTGCAGACCCTCGCCTTCCAGGCCATCGCCGAGGACGAGTCGCTCGACGCAGACTTGCGCGTCCGCCTCGTCGCGCTGCTCGCGCGCGCCGCGGGGACGCCCGGAGGGATGGTCGCCGGACAGGCGCACGACCTCGCGGCCGAGGCGCGCGACGACGTGGACGGCGAAGAACTCGAGCGCATACACCGTCGCAAGACCGGCGCGCTCATCGCGGCGGCCGCGCGCGCGGGCGCTCTCGTCGCGGGCGCGGACGAAAGTGAAGTCGAAGCGGTCAACGCCTACGCGCTCGACCTCGGGCTTCTGTTTCAGATAACGGATGACTTGTTAGACGTGACGGCGTCTGCCTCCGACCTCGGCAAGACGCCGGGCAAGGACGCGCGCGCGAACAAGGCAACCTACCCGGCGCTCTACGGACTCGAAGCGGCGCGGGCGCGCGCACTGGAAGTTTTCGAGAGGGCGTGCGCCGCCCTCGACACGATTCATACGCCGACGCCCGTGCTCCGCGGCCTCGCGCGCCTCGTCCTCGAACGCCGCGCGTGAAGATAGGAGAGAATTAACCACAGAGACGCCGTCTCAAGAATTTGAGATTTCAAATTTAAAATTAAGACCGTAGGCCGTGGCGTCTCTGTGGTTAACTTCCTTCCTCAGGACTCGAGTCAGAACTACTCCGCGACGGACTCCTCAAGATGTTCCCTTACCTGAACCTGCTCGCCGTGCTGAATTTGTTGGGGGCCGCGCAGGGCCTCCTGCTGGCGCTCGCGCTCTTCGCCTCGGGGCGCGAGCCGCGCGCCCAGGGCCGACTGCTCGCCGCGCTCATCTTCGCCGTCTCGGTCTTCGTCTGCGGCGCGGTGCTGAGGACGACCGGGTACGTCCTCTACCTCCCGCACCTCGCGTGGGTGCACGACCCCTTCCCGTTCGCGTGCGGCCCCCTGCTCTTCCTCTACCTGCGCGGGCTGACCTCCGAAGCGCGCCCGCGCCTTTCGCGGCGCGACTGGGCGCACTTCATCCCCTTCGCGCTCTGCGCGCTCTACCTCGCGCCGTCCTACTTCCAGGGCGCGGCCGCGAAGACGGCCGCGCTCGAAGCCGAGTACACGCTGCCGACGCTCGGGAGCTGGTACTACGTCCGCTCGACCCTCGTCGTCGCGCACTTCCTCGCGTACCTCGTGGCGGTGGTCTGGATGCTCTGGCGCTACACGCGCCGCGCGAAGTCGGGCGGGGCGAGGGCCGACCGCTCGGCGCTCATGCAGGTGCGCTTCCTCGTCGCCTCGTGCGTGTTGATCTGGGTGGCGGCGGTGCTGCGGTTCGCGCTCGACCACACGGCGCGGACGAACCTCCTGGTGCCCCTGATGGTCTCGTGCGTCGTCTACGGCCTCGGCTACATGGCGATGGCGGGGCGCGCGGCCGAAGAGGTGAAGGGGGACGGGCCGCAGCCGTTCGCGGAACCGACCGCTCCCAAGTACGAGCGCTCGACGCTGACGCCCGAGCGCGCCGAGCGCTACCTGAAGCGCCTGCGCGAAGTGATGGAGTCAGAGCGCCCCTACGTCGACGGCGACCTCACGCTCCAGAAACTCGCCGGCCGCCTCTCGATCCCGGCGCAGCACCTCTCGCAGACTGTCAACGGCCGCCTCAACCAGAGCTTCACGGACTTCGTCAACGCCTACCGCGTCGCGGAGGCCAAGCGCAAACTGACCGACCCGAGCCTCAGGCACTACTCCGTCCTCGCCATCGCCGAAGAGGTCGGCTTCAACTCCAAGTCCTCCTTCAACGCCGTCTTCAAAAAGCAGACCGGCATGACCCCCTCCGAGTTCCGCAACCGGAACTAGGGTGCTGGGTGTTGGGTGCTGGGTGCTGGGTAAGAACCTGCTTTAACCCAGCACCCAGCACCCAGCACCCTTCCTTCCCCGTCCGGAAACGCGTTTCCGTACGTCCAGCTTTAAGTTTCAGGGCGATTTCTCACTCCCGCCGGGCTTGAATGTGTGCGGGCGGGGCCGGAGGCTCGAACCCTTTCCGAAGGGGCGTGCGCGCGGCCTCCCCGCAAACAGACAGGATAAGGAGAGAGAGATGAGGAGACTCTTTTTCGCCGCGGCGCTCTGCGCGCTGTCGGCCGTGGGCGCGCACGCACAGCAGCAGCAGCAGGGGACGCCGCGGGTCGAGTTGTTCGGGGGCTACGCCTACGGCGGCACGGGCTCGCACGGCTGGGAAGGCTCGGCTGCCTTCAACGCTAACCGCTGGTTCGGCGTCGTCGCGGACTTCGGCGGGCAGTACACGAGCATCGACACGCCGGACTCGTCCGAGCGCATCCGCACGCACTCGTTCCTCTTCGGCCCGCGCGTCTCGGCGCGGGGCAGGCACGTCACGCCCTTCGCGCACGCACTCTTCGGCGCGGCGCACAACGACTCCCGCGCGCGCGAGGCGGGGCTCAACCTGCACTTCAGCGACAACAGTTTCGCCGTCGTGCTCGGCGGCGGCCTCGACGTGAGGCTGAGCCGGCGCGTCGCCGTACGGGCCTTCCAACTCGACTACCTGCAGACGGGCTTCTTCGGCGGGACGCAGCACAAAGGCCGCATCGCCTTCGGCCTCGTCCTCCGCCTCGGGAACAAGTAGGCAGTAGGCAGATGGCAGTACGCAGTTAAGACAAGAGGTCTTCCGGCAAAGCGTTCTTAACGAAACGGAGGCGGCGAGTGCTTGATCTCGCCGCCTCCGTTTTTGTTTTCTGCCCTTCAACTGCCTACTGCCGTCTGCCCACTGCCTACTGCCCCAGGAAGGTTACTTCGCCGTCCACGACGCGCGCGAGGTAGCGGCCGTCGCGCATGAGCCAGGCGACGCGGCGGCCGGAGCGCGCGAGTTCGGCCCACTCGCTCGACTTCCTGGGGTTCTGTTCGATGAGGACGCAGTCGTGCGAGAGTTCGACGTGGCGCAGGCCGGACTGGCGGAAGCGCCGGACGCCGCGCCCGCCCGAGAAGAGCTTCTCGAAGGCGACGAGGATGACGCCCGCCGTCGGCAACTCTTCGGCCCTGTCGCTCTCTGCCATAAGGGGTAAAGCTTCAGGAGGGCTGGCCGGCGCCGGTCGGGCCGCCGCCGGAGTTGTGGTCGCCGGGGCGCGCGAAGCTGTTGACGAGGTCGATCAGCTCCTTGGCGCGGAAGGGCTTCGAGATGTACGCGTCGAAGCCCGCTTCGAGCGCGCGCACACGATCCTGGTTGGCGGCGAAGGCCGTGACGGCGACGCAGGGGACGGCGCGCGTGCGCTCGTCGGCGCGCATCTCGCGCAGGAGGCCCCAGCCGTCGAGCGAGGGCATCGAGAGGTCTATCAGGGCGACGGCCGGCGCCTCCTCGCGCGCGGCGTCGAGCGCCTCGTGCCCGTTGCGCGCCTCGCGGATGCGGTAGCCTTCGCCCTCCAACATCAGGCGGAGGAGTTCCCGGTTGTCGTCGTAGTCGTCGGCGATGAGAATGCTCTCGGGCATCGTCGGGAAGTGTCGGGAAGTCCGTCTCAAACTGTTCGGGGGGAGAGCGTGCGGCGCGGCGCGCCGCGCGCCGGCCGTTCGGCCACAGATGATAAATCGAAAACGGAAAATCGCAAATCCGCGGCGGCCAAAAATCAGTCTCTTGACACCCTTTGCGCGCGGCGTCCATAATCGAAAGTGCCCGCGGCCCGGGCGTTTTCGGCGGGCGCGCCGGGCTTCGCCGGGCGACCGCCGGGCGAGTCGTAGCCCCCCTCTTAAAGCCGTTCTCGCGGCGCCAAAACTCCGCGCCGAGCCAAACCGCGCCTGCAAAGGAGAGAGTGAACGTGTCCAGCGTTGACTTGGAAAAGAGCTTGCGCGCCGACGTCGAATCTTACGTCGCGCAGCGCACCGCCGGCCTGAAGGATGAGTTGGAGGGCCTGCGCGCGCAGCTCAACGACGCCCTCGCGCGCATCAGCGAGCGGCTCGAAGAGCCCGCCGCCGAGGGCGACGCGCCGCTGGCCGTCGCCGTCGCCGAGCACCTGCGCAACGCCCGCAACCTCGGCATCGAGGCCGCGGCGGCCGAGTCCGCGCGCGCCCGCGCCTCCTCCGACATCGCGCTCATCAAGGCCGCCGTGGACGAGCTGGACGCGCAGCGCACGCAGGCCGAGGTCTTGAACGCGCTCGTCAACCGCGCCGCCGCCTTCGCGCCCCGCGTCGCCTTCTTCGTCGTCAAGAACGCGCGGGCGACGGGCTGGCGCGCGCGCGGACTCGAAGGCACCGTCGGCGACGACTCGGTGCGCGAGCTGTCGCTGGATGTCGAGTCCGACACTCTGATCGGCGAGGTCGTGCACACGCGCTCGACGTGGGCCGGCGACCCCGGCTCGCACGCCGAAGACCATACCATCTACCAGCACTTCGGCGGCGAGCCGCCGCACCGCATCGTCGCCGTGCCCCTGGTCGCGCGCGACAAGGCCGTGGCCGTGCTCTACGCGGACAGCGCCGGGCAGGACGCGGACGCCCTCAACCTCGAAGCCATCGAGACGCTCGTCCGCGTCGCGGGGATGGCCGTGGAGCTTCTGGCCTCGCGCCGCGGCACGCCGGCCGAAGGCGCACAGGCGCGCCCAGCCGCCGCCGCACCCGCGCCCGCCCCGCGCCCCGCCCCGCCGGAGCCACGCGCCGAAGAGCCGAAGCGCGAAGAGCCGAAGCCTGAAGAGCCGCGTGCGGAGGAGCCGAGGCATGAGGAGCCGAGGTACGAAGAGCCTGCGCAACCGCAAGCTTCCTCCGAGGCGCAGCCCACGGGCTTTGAACCCAGTCCGGCCGAGGCGGAGGTGTCGCAGCCCGCGCCCACCTTCAACGCGTCTCCGGCCGAGTCCTCCTTCTCGACCCCGCCCGCGCCGCCCGCGTTCGGCGGGGAGCCGGAGTTCTCGCACCCCGAGTCGTTCACGACGCCGCCGCCCGCGCCCGAGCCTGCGGCGCAGCCCATCTCCCCCCTGGGCAGCTCGCGCCGCTACGGCGCGATGGACATGGACTTCCCCGTCGAAGTCTCCGAGGAGGAGAAGCGCTACCACAACGAGGCGCGCCGCTTCGCGCGCCTGCTCGTCTCCGAGATCAAGCTCTACAACGAGCAGAAGGTGCGCGAGGGGCGCGACGCCTCCGACCTCTACGAACGCCTGCGCGAAGACATCGACCGCTCGCGCCAGATGTACGACAAGCGCGTCCGGCCCGAGGTGGCGAGCCGCTACGACTACTTCGACCACGAACTCGTCAACATGCTCGCCGAGGGCGACCGCCACAAGCTCGGCGCCGACTACCCCGGCGCCACCGTCAACGCTTGAGGCAGTAGGCAGATGGCAGTAGGCAGTTGAGCCTGTAACGGAAGATAATTTCACCACAGAGACACAGAGGCACGGCTTTGAAGTCGTAAGTCTTCAAGCTGTGCCTCTGTGTCTCTGTGGTCAATTTCTGTCGGCTATATGCGCCTGCGAAGAGGAACAGGCCACTCTACTATCCGAACTGCCTACTGCCATCTGCCTACCGCCTACTGCTATAATCCTCTCGCCCTCCCCTTCAAAATCGAACGAGGAGATTATGACCCCGACTGGAAACAGGTTGAGGAGCCACCGCGCGACCTTCGCGCTCGCCGTCTGCGCCGCCGTCGTGCTGGCTTCGGCGCTGCCGCTCACGGTCGCGAGCTGCCGGTCGCAGACCTCGCCGCCGGACGAACCCGCCGCCTTTGAGCGCCTGCGCCTGCTCACGCGCGGCGGCGCTCTGCCCGCGGAGCCGCAGCTGGTTCAGCTCGCCACGGCCTACAAGGGCACGCGCACCGGCTCGCTCGCGCAGCTCGCTCGCGCGCGCGCGCGGGCCGCGGCGAACGACTACGCGGGCGCGGCCGAGCTTCTGCGCTCGACGGGTTTCAAGGACGAGACGCGCGTGGGCGATTACGCCCTGTGGCTGCGCGGCGACGCGCTCGACAGGGCGGGCCGACGCGCGGAGTCGCGCGCCGCGTTCGAGGAGCTTGTGCGCGACTACCCGGACTCCCTGCGCGCGCGCGACGCCGTGCTGCGCGCCGCGCAGATGCTCGCGCAGGACGGGCAGGCCTCGGGCGTGCCCGCCGTCGTCAAGCGCCTGGCCGACGCGGACGACGCCGACGGTTTGCTGCTGACGGCCAAGGCGTACGAGCAGTCGGGCGACCGGCTCAAGGCGCTCGCCGCCTACCGACGCCTCTACTTCTACGCGCCGACCGCCGTCGACAGGGAGGCCGAGGCGACGGCCGCCCTCGCGCGTCTCAACTCGAGCGCCGCCCCGGCCAACGCCGACGAAGCGGTCGCGCGCGCCGAGAGGTTGAGCAAGGCGAAGCGCTACGCCGACGCCGTGGGCGCTTACGCCGACGCCTTCGCGCGCTTCCCCGAGACGCGCACGCCGCAGGCTAGCTTGCGCCGCGGCGTCGCCGCCTTCAACGCCCGCCGCGCGCCCGAGACCGTCGAGTCCCTGAGCAACATCCCCGTCTCGGCCGGCGAGACGCGCGCCGAAGCTTTAAGTTATCTCGCGCAGCACTACGCGCGCGCGAAGCAGTGGCCGCAGGCGCGCACCGTCCTCGACGAGATGCGCCGGGATTTTCCGAAGAGCGAGTTCACCATGCGCGCGCTCGTCGCGGCGGGCGCGGCGGCGAAGGACGCGAGTAACACGGCGGACGCGCTCTACTTCTACCGCACGGCCGTCGCGCAGTTTTCCGGCGAGCCGGAAGTGGCCGGCGCGCAGTTCGAACTGGCCTGGGCGGCGCACGACGCGAAGAACTTCGCCGAGTCTGCGCGGTTGTTGATTGAGCACCTCGCCACTTACGCCGACCGCAACACAGACAACCGCGGCAAGGCAGGCTACTGGGCCGCGCGAGATTCGGAGCGCGCGGGGAACCTCGGCGATGCTTACACGCTCTACAACGCGATGCTCGTCCGCTACGAGGCCAACTGGTACGGCTACCTCGCGCAGCAGCGGCTCGACGCTTTGAAGAACGCGAAGGCGGCGGTGGTCGCAGACAATGGAACCAACCTCAGCGGGCTGGCGCGCGCGGTCGAGAACCTGAAGCCCGTCACCGTCGCCGAAGAGACGGCCGGCCCGGCCGAGGCCGCGCGCCTCGTGAAGGCGGAACAGTTGAGCGCCGCCGCGTGGGACGAGGCGGCGCACGCGGAGTTGGACAAGGCGCTCGAGGCGAAGCCCACGAGCCCCCGGCTCAACCTGGCGAAGGCCCGGCTCTACCGCGCGCGCAACGACAACGTGCAGGCGTTCAACGTGCTCCGCCGCAGCTTCCCGGACTACTCGCAGATGGAGCCGGAGGAGCTGACGAAGGACGAGTGGGACGTCTTCTACCCGCTCGCCTTCTGGGACGCGATCAAGCAGGAGGCGCGCTCGCGCGCGCTCGACCCGTACACCGTCGCCGGTCTCATCCGGCAGGAGTCCGTCTTCAACCCGCGCGCGGTCTCGCACGCCGACGCCTACGGCCTGATGCAACTGCTCGTCCCGACCGCGCGGCTCACGGCGAAGAGGTACGGGGTCGGGGACTCGGTCACGACCGAGACGCTTCTGAGCGACCCGCGTCTGAACATCAGGCTCGGCACGTCATACCTGAAAGACCAGCTCGACAAGTACGGCCGCATCGAGTACGTCGCGGCGGCCTACAACGCGGGGCCGGGGCGCGTCGTGCAGTGGCGCGCGTCGTTGCCGTTACAGATGGACGAGTGGGCCGAGGCGATACCTTTCCGCGAGACGCGCGGTTACGTGCAGGGCGTCGTGCGCAACATGCTCCAGTACCGGCGGCTCTACGACGAGGAGGGGCGTTTCCGCCCCGCGGTCGGCACGCGCGCCACGCGCCGCGACATCTCGCAGGAGACGAACGCGGCGCCCGACGCCAACACGCGGCCGCGCCGCGTCTCGAACGAAGAGGAAGAGTGAAGGAGGAGTGAGGTCGAAGTGAGAAGGGAAGTGTTAGTGTTGACGCTCTGCGCCGTCGCCCTCTGCGCGCCCGGCGTGTCGGCGCAGAGGCGCAAAGCTCCGGCGGCCAAGCCCCCGGCGAAGGCCGCGACCAAGCCTCCCGCAAAGACCGCGACCAAGCCTCCGGCGAAGACGCCCGCGAAGCCTCTGGCGAAGGCCGCTTCGACGCCGACGTCCGGCACTTTGACCGTCAGCACGCAGCCGGGCGCGTCCGTCTGGGTGGACGAGGTGCGGCGCGGCGCGGCGGACGCGGAAGGGAAGCTGACTCTGAAACTCACGCCCGGCCGCCACGCCCTGCGCGTGCGCGCGAAGGGTTACGCGGAGCGAACGCTCGCGCTGCTGCCGGCGCAGCGCGGCGCCCTGACGGTCGCGCTGACGCAGACGACCGACGAGGCGGAGGTCGCGTTTCAGCAGGCCGAGGAGGCGCGCGAGAAGGGGAACAACGCCGCGGCCGCCGAGTCTTACCGGCAGGCCCTCAAGCTGCGCCCGCGCTTCGCCGCGGCGCACCTCGGGCTCGCACGCGCGCTCGAATCGCAGGGCGACACGGACGGCGCTCTGGACGAGTTGAAGAACGCGCGGGCCGACCGCCCCGTCTACCCCGAGTCGTGGGCGGTCGAGGGGCGCATCCAGCGCTCGCTCGCGGACTACGACGCGGCGCTCGCGGCCTTCGCGCGGTCGCTGCGCGAGGCGCGCGGCTTCCAGCCCGAGGCGCACACGGGCGCCGGCCTCGTCTACGAAGAGCAGGGGAACTACGAGCAGGCCGTCGAGTCTTTCAGGAAGGCGCTCGCGCAGCTCTCCGACACCGAGCCGGTCGTCTACGAGCTGCTCGGGCGCAACCTCGAAAAGCTCGAACGCTGGAAGGAGGCGGTCGCCGCCTACGAGAAGTACCTGAAGCTCGCGCCGGAGGGGCCGCACGCCTCGGCCATCAACTCCATCATCGACCAGCTCCGCCAGCAGGCCGCCGAGTCCGAGCAGCAACAGCCGCCGCTCGACTGAAGCTCGCCCGGCCGTCAGGGGTTGTCGCTGATGCCCCACAGGATCATGGCGAAGACGAGGTAGGTGGCGAACGCTCCCACCGCGACCCTGCACTTCGTACTGTGGCACTTGCCGTCGTCTTCCGCGTAGACGACGGGCGCCTGCCGCCCCGCGTTCAAGTCCCTCAAGTCTACCTTCTTAACCCGCCGCGGGTTTGCCCCGACGGCCGGCGTGCCGTCGGCCGCTTGCCCGGCCGCGTCGGACTTCTCGTCCGTCAACTTAATGAAATCGCGCCCGGCCGGCGCCTTCGGAAAACGTCTCCCCGACTGCGCGCGCGCGCACGGCGCGCACACCCCGACCGCGAGCAGCGCCGCGAGCGCCGCCGCCAGATACTTCCTGAACATTACCGCTCACCTCTGAAACGTTTGATGTGTCGCCGCGTGACGTCGGCGACAGGGGGAGGATAGGCGCGGGACGAAAGAGGGCGGGCCGGGCCTGTGACACTAAACGCACCGCCACAGGCGCGGCGCGCCCTAAAGCAGGCCGAGCTTGTGTGCCAGGAAGACGAGGACGAAGGCGAGGACGAGGAAGGTCGCCAGCCAGGGGTGTTTGCCCATCGGGCACTTGCCGTGTTCGCTCAAACTCATTGGGTGTTGGGTTCCAGGTTTTGGATTTTATAGGAACGCGGGGCCTAAAACCTAACACCCAGAACCCAACACCCAACACCCTTTCACTGACGGCCGGGCGGGGCGCGTCGACGTCGCGGCGCGTTTGCCCGGCGGCGCGCGTCTGTGAGAGCATCGCCGCGACTCCGTCCGAAGGAAGGTTAGAGCTTCATGGCGACACCAGAACCAGGCAAGCGCGGCCGCGTCTCGCAGAAGGCGGGCCGCTTCACCGAGTCGGTCATCCGCGAGATGACGCGCGAGGCGATGAAGCACGGCGCCGTCAACCTCTCGCAGGGCTTCCCGGACTTCCCCGCGCCCGCGGATTTGAAGCGCGCCGCCGCGGCGGCGATTAACGACGACGTCAACCAGTACGCCGTCACCTGGGGCGCGAAGGACTTCCGCGAGGCCATCGCCGACAAGACGCGCTGGTTCCTCGGGCTCGAATACGACCCCGAGCGCGAGATCACGGTGACGTGCGGCTCGACCGAGGGCATGATCGCCGCGATGATGGCGACCGTCGACCCGGGCGAGGAGGTCGTCGTCTTCGAACCCTTCTACGAGAACTACGCGCCCGACGCGATCCTCTCGGGCGCGACGCCGCGCTACGTCCCTCTGCGCGCGCCCGACTGGACGTTCGACCCCGAAGAACTGCGCGCGGCCTTCGGCCCGCGCACGAAGGCCGTCATCCTCTGCAACCCGAACAACCCGACCGGAAAAGTTTTCACGCGCGAGGAGATGGAGTTCATCGCATCCCTCTGCCGAGAGTTCGACGCGCTCTGCTTCACCGACGAGATTTACGAGCACATCGTCTACCCGCGCGAAGACCGCGAGGTCGAGCACATCTCGATGGCGCAGCTCGAAGGGATGAAGGAGCGCACGCTCGTCGTCAACTCGATGTCGAAGACCTACTCGGTCACGGGCTGGCGCGTCGGCTACGTGCTCGCGCCCGCCGAC
>Ga0213876_10000477_pt1 | contig 31939 bp, 21 predicted proteins | sample BarmaccomBMRX_R9_FD_160113 | JGI IMG/M metagenome (GOLD analysis project Ga0213876, IMG submission 160113) | Root-associated microbial communities from Barbacenia macrantha in rupestrian grasslands, the National Park of Serra do Cipo, Brazil - RX_R9 | ecosystem: Host-associated > Plants > Roots... | reverse complement strand
TGCCGCCATCATTCCGTGGAACAGAAAGGAAGCCCGTGGCCAAGCCGAAGCAGGACGAGCACTACAAGAAGGCGCTTTATGATCTTCAGGTCGAGCTGGTAAAGCTGCAACGCGACTTGATCGCCAGCAACGCCCGCGTCCTTGTTATCCTCGAAGGCCGCGATGCCGCAGGCAAGGATGGAACGATCAAGCGACTCACCGAGCATATGAGTCCGCGTGAAACCAGGGTGCATGCCCCTGGGAAGCCGTCCGATCGAGAGGCTAGTCAATGGTATTTTCAACGGTTCGTGACGTTTCTGCCGGCTGGCCAGGAATTCGTCGTGTTCAACCGCTCCTGGTACAATCGGGCCGGCGTGGAGCCTGTGATGGGCTTCTGCACAGACGAACAAGCGGAAGAGTTTCTCAATTCCGTCGTTCCCTTCGAACAGATGCTGGTGCGCGATGGCATCCAGATTCGCAAATACTACCTGGACATTTCAAGGCAGGAACAGAAGGCGAGGCTGGATGAGCGGGAAGGGGATCCATTAACCCAATGGAAGGTTTCGCCCATTGACGAGGCCGCACAGAAAAAGTGGAAGGCGTATAGTCGGGCGCGTGATGAAATGTTTGAGCGGACCTCGCACAGCGATGCTCCCTGGCGGGTCGTGATTGCGAATGATAAGAAAGTCGCACGACTTGAATTCTTCCGTGATTTGCTCGAAAGCTTTTCTTATCGTGGCAAGAGTAGGAAGCTCGTGCGACCGGATCGGGCTTTGGCGTTCAAATGGTCGGAGAGTGCGGCAGACCGAGTTGCCCCTTGATGCTTATCCTCGCGCGGACCGCGGCTCAAATATCGCTACAACGGGATCGGGCCGCACCTGAGCGTTACTGTCAATGAAATCCGCGACGAACTCCGAGGCGGGTGCGCGCCGGATGTCTGCCGGCGTGCCGATCTGCTCGATGCTTCCCTGATTGAGAATCGCCACGAGGTCGGCCAGTTCCATCGCTTCTTCCTGATCGTGCGTGACGAAGACCGTGGTGATTCCGGTCTTGTCATGGATGTGCCTGAGCCAGTGGCGCAGTTCCTTGCGCACCTTGGCATCGAGAGCACCGAATGGTTCATCGAGCAGCAGCATACGCGGCTCGATGGCAAGCGCTCGGGCCAATGCGACCCGTTGGCGTTGGCCGCCAGAGAGCTGGCTTGGATAGCGCTTCCCCAAGCCTTCCAGCTGCACCAGTGAAAGCAATTCCTCGACCCGCCGGGCGATTTCCGCGCGTGTAGGACGATGGCGACGTCCGCGTACTTCCAGGCCAAAGGCGATGTTCTTCGCGATAGTCATATGGCGGAAGAGCGCATATTGCTGGAAGACGAAGCCGGCGCGGCGGTCGCGGGCAGGCAACGACAGCCAGTCAATATCTTCGAATTTCACGCGCCCGGCTTCCGCAAACTCCAAGCCGCCTAGAATGCGAAGCAAGGTGGTCTTACCCGAACCTGAAGGTCCCAGCAGGGCAAGGAAGCAACCTTTAGGCGCGCTGAAGCTGACGCCCTTGAGCGCCGGAAAACGATCGAAACGCTTGGCAATGGATTCGACGACCAGGGACATCCGCTGCTCCATCAGTGCTTGTGAATCGCGGCAATTTCGTCCGCGTAATGCCATTCAAGGAAACTTTTTACGGCCAGCGTAACGAGCGCGAGCAACGCAAGTAGAGAGGCCACGGCGAAGGCTGCGACGAACTGGTAGTCGTTGTAGAGAACCTCGATATGCAGCGGCATGGTGTTCGTCTGACCACGGATATGGCCGCTGACGACCGATACCGCGCCGAACTCGCCCATGGCGCGCGCGTTGCACAGCAACACGCCATACAGCAGCGCCCACTTAACGTTAGGGAGCGTCACGCGCCGAAATGTCTTCCAGCCTGAAGCACCAAGCGATGTGGCGGCTTCTTCTTCGTCGCGGCCTTGGTCGGTCATAAGCGGAATAAGCTCGCGCGCTACGAACGGAAAGGTCACGAACATGGTAGCCAGCACGATTCCTGGGAGGGCGAAGATGATCTTGATGTCGTGCTCGCGCAGGTAAGGTCCAAACCAGCCCTGCATTCCGAAGATCAACACATACACAAGACCAGAAACCACCGGCGATACCGAGAACGGCAGATCGATCAGAGTGATAAGAAAGCTCTTACCGCGGAAGTCGAATTTCGAGATCGCCCACGACGCGGAAAGCCCGAATGCCACGTTGAGCGGCACGGCGATCCCAGCCGCAATTACTGTGAGCTTGATCGCAGACAACGCGTCCGGCTCGACAATGGAATCCATGGCCGCGGCGACGCCATTTTTCAGTGCTTGGGCAAAGACTGTCACCAGTGGCAGCACCAGGAAGAGGACGATGAAGCACGCTCCCAAGGCGATCAGGATAGTACGGGCGAGTGGATGATCATCGGTCGCTCCGCGCGGGCGCGTCGAACCTCTATCGGTTAGATTTGTGCTCATCGCCGGCTCGCCGTAAAACTTTGCAGCCCGTTAAGGGCGAAAAGCATCACGAACGACGCGGCCAGCATGACGACGCCAATGGACGCGGCGCCAGCGTAATCGAATTCTTCCAGCTTGATAATTATGAGCAACGGGGCGATTTCGGAGCGCATCGGCAAATTGCCGGCGATAAAGATCACCGAACCGTATTCTCCCACGCCGCGCGCGAAAGCTAGCGCAGCACCGGTGACGAGCGCTGGCAGCAGCGCGGGAAACACCACGCGTCGAAAGGCCTGAAAACGGGTGGCGCCTAGTGTGGCGGCGGCTTCCTCATGATCCCGGCTCAGATCGGTCAACACAGGTTGCAATGTGCGGACGACGAAGGGCAGGCCGATGAAGGTGAGCGCGATGACAACGCCCAGCGGCGTGTACGCCGCCTTGATGCCCAGCGACATCAGGGGTGCGCCAAGCCAGCCGTTCGGCGCATAGAGGGCCGAGAGCGCAATGCCCGCGACGGCCGTTGGTAGCGCGAACGGCAAATCCACCAGCGCATCCACGAGGCGCTTCAAGGGAAAGCGGTAACGCACCAACGCCCAAGCGACGATGAGGCCGAAGAAAGTGTTAACCACGGCACCGATAGCGGCCGCGCCGAAGGACAGCCGCAATGCAGCAAGCACCCGCGGTTGGGTGACCTCCGCAACAAAGCCGCTCCAACCCAGTTCCCATGGTCGAATGACGAGCGCTGCCAAAGGAATAAGGACAACGGCCGATAGATAAAAGACGGTGAATCCAAGCGACAGCCCAAGGCCGGGGAGCGCGCTACGCGCGCGCCAGCGCGTCGCCGGCAGTACCCCCGCGAAACTCATTTTCCACCAGGCTTGTAGATCTGGTCGAAAACGCCGCCATCTGCGAAATGGGTTTTCTGCGCTTTCTGCCAACCGCCGAACAGGTCATCAACGTCGTAAAGCGGCAGCTTCTTGAATTCCGGGTGCGCGGCAAGAATTTGGGGGTCGCGCGGCCGGTAGTGATTCCTTGCTTCGAGTTCCTGTCCTTCTTTTGAGTAGAGGAACTGGAGGTAAGCGTCCGCCACTTTGCGACTCTTGTGGCGGTCGACGTTCTTGTCGACCACAGCGACGGGAGGCTCGGCAAGGATGGATACCGAAGGGTAGACAATGTCGATCTTGTCGCGGCCCATTTCATCCAGCGCGAGGTACGCTTCATTTTCCCAGGAAATGAGCACATCGCCGATGCCGCGCTCAGCAAAGGTTGTTGTTGAGCCGCGCGCGCCAGTATCCAGCACGGGTACGTGCTTGTAGAGTTCGGCGATGAAGGCTTTTGCCTTTTCGGCACTGCCGCCAGGCTTCTTTTCGGCGTAAGCCCAGGCGGCGAGATAAGCCCATCGCGCGCCACCGGAGGTTTTCGGATTTGGCACCACAATCTGGATGCCTGGTTTGATCAGGTCCGACCAGTCATGGATCTTCCATGGATTGCCCTTCCGAACCACGAAGACGATGGTGGAGGTGTACGGCGTACTCTTGTTCGGCAGGCGCTTCTGCCAGTCGCCCGGCATCAGTTTGCCGATCTGCGAAATCGAATCGATGTCGTATGCAAGCGCGAGCGTAACCACATCTGCGTCGAGACCATCGATCACGGCGCGTGCCTGCTTGCCGGACCCGCCGTGGCTCATGTTGATGGTGACATTTTCGCCCGTTTTTGCCTTCCATTGCGCGGCGAATGCCGAGTTTACCGCCTTGTAGAGCTCGCGTGTGGGATCGTAGCTCACGTTCAGCAGACTGATGTCAGCCGCGCACGTGGCGCCGGTAGACAGAAGCAGAGCCGCGGCAAGCAGATATCTGGAAGTGTTTCGCATGCATGTCTCCGATGAATTAGAATGCGATCTGCGTGCGCAACGAAACGGCGTCGAGCCGCGCGCCGAGATCGCCGCCAGCTGAATTCAAGCGCGATACGTCTGTGTGCTGATAGTCCAGCATGAAGCGGATGGCGTTGTTCGGATACCAGTTAAGGCCGGCCGTCCAGATTTTCTGTTCACCGCCACGAATACCGTTGACTCCGACGACCGTGTTTGGACTTCCGGCGTCGAAATTCAGATCAAGCACGCTGTAACGGCCGGCGAGTTCCCAAGCGCCCCAACCTGCTTTGTCAAGCGTGAATTCGTCTGTCGGGGAGGGCGAACCATAAGCGCCACGCTCGGGGCGGTATGGCTTGGATTCTCCGGTAAACACCCAGCTGGCCTGCATATACCAACCGTCAAACGATGGATCAGCGAGCGGGCTGTCACGGCGATCGACGTCGTAATGGAAATAGCCTCCCTGGCCATACAGGTTGTGCCAGTTGCCTGCGGCTTCGATGCCGTAAGTGAAAATGTGATTGGCGTTGATGGTGTTGGTGTCGATCAGGCGAATGCCTTGATCATCGACATTGAGTTCCGGCCGCTCACGGAAGCGAATGGTCTCCGGCGCGTTATGGCCGGCAACGGTGTCCGCCGGCTTAATGACGTAGGTCGTGTCGGCGCCGATGGCGAAGTTGACGTCCTCGCCGAGGATGAAACGGTACGCCGCCCGTCCGACGAGGTTGGACTCCTCGTCGTACACCAACGACTGACCGACCAGTCCTCCCGTGTACGAAGCCGCCGCGAAGTAGTTGTCGTCGTAAGCGAAGATAGTAGCGCCCTGGCGGCCGTCGGAGCCCGCAATGCTGCGCTCGAGATCAACCGGCTGCGCGCGCTCGAGGAACAACAGGTCGGCCGCCGAGGTTGAATCATCGAAACTTTCCGGCGTTGGATACGCGCCGATACGGAAGTGGACGGGCGCGAGCCCATCATATTGCAGGTAGGCGCTCGCGATTGTTGCGCCTTCGACGCCCGAGCCGCCGAGATCGTAGAGGAACTCGTAGGTCCAATCCTTGTACAGGGTGCCACTGAAGCCGAGCCGTGCGCGCCGGAAATTGCTGCCGCTGCTGAAATCGATGCCAACCGGCATTTTGCCCTGTGAGTAGTACGCGCTATCGAACTGAAGCAGGGTGCGAAGTGACGCGCTGAAATTGCCGTCTGACGTTTTGAAGGTTGGGCGTCCATTCTTGAAGGCGACTTGAACGTCTGATTGCCTCTGGCTCTGAACATCGGCGTACTGCGCTGCTTGGCTCCGCTTAAGATCGGCGATTTCCGCTTCAAGCTGCTGGACCTGAGAATCGCTCATTTCGGAAGGCTGCTGTTGCGGCGCCCCGCCGGTCTGTGTGGCAATTTCTGTATTGCTGACCTGGGATCTTAGCCGGCGGATTTCCGCTTGCTGCGCCTCAATCACGTGCTCAAGGCGATCAAGCCGGGCCGCGACCGAATCGATGGCGTGCCGGCGGTGCTTGGACGGTGCGGCCTGAGCACCCCCCTGTGTAGCAACCATGACAGCGGCGGCCGCGCCGGCCAGAAGCCGCGCGCGAGTAATTGCTGGTAAACGCATTCCAATCCCTCTGTACCGGTCCACAATGAAGGCGAGCCGCAGACCGGCATCTGCGCGCCCCAAAAACCGCTACATTGATAATGTTGACCAAGTCAATAGGAATTAGGCCAGAACGAAACTCGGACGGCAGGCTGCCTGGGAGGAGGGGCGAAAAGCCTCAGGCGGCACGCTTCGGCGGGCGGCGCAGCGGGGCGGCCGAGGCGAGGCTGGAAGATTCCAGAACTGCCGCGGTGGCGTCACGAGCGCGCAACAGCACGCGCCGGATGGCGCAGGTCTGTTCGTCAACGCAATCGGCGCAACGGTGATAGGCCGTGGCACTGACACAGGGGCTCAAGGCCAGCGGGCCATCGGTCTGCCGGATCACATCGGCGAAAGTGATGTCCTTGGGTGCGCGGCCAAGCAAATAGCCCCCTTGGCGTCCGCGCAAACTGCGCACTATTCCCCGCCGCTTCAGATCGAGCAGGATTTGTTCGAGGAATTTTCTGGGAACCTTTGCCTGCTCGGCAATTTCAGAAATCATCATCGGGTGGTCACGGGCGTGGTCCGCCAGCACCAGCAATGCCCTCAAAGCATAGCGTCCTTTTTGCGACAGCATTCGCGAATCCGAAATCCCGATCTGTTCTATTTGGATCGGGCGCGGCGGGCAAGGTTATTAGCCAGCTATGGCGACCCCGAGAGGATTCGAACCTCCGACCTACAGATTAGGAATCTGCCGCTCTATCCTGCTGAGCTACGGGGTCAGTGGACCCACCTTGCCCAAGGCAATCCGCACGGGCAAGAAGCGTAGGGAAACTGGCCAGTCGGACTCACCTGATGAAATCCGGATATTTTACCTTGTCGTTGAGTTTGCTGGCAATTTTCTCGTTTGGAGTGGCATCCGCTGGCCCACGGGACGACGTTTTGGAGGCATTGGGACACTGCGCTGCGGTCGTGGAAGGCCAGTCGCGGCTTGCCTGCTATGACGGTCTCGCGCCGCGCCTCAAACAGGCAATCGCGACGCCGCCGAGTTCGCTTGATCACGAGCCGACGAAAACGGAGCAGGAGTCGTGGTTTGGGTTCGATATTGGAAGCCTGTTCGGTGGTGGCAGCTCGGCGCCGACTTCGCCAGATCAATTCGGCCGGGAGCGCACCGCTGAGTCGCAGGTCATCCGTGGGCGGGAAGAAATCGACAGTATCAGCGGAAAGGTGACCGAAGTGGCTTACACCGCCTTCGGTCAGTTCATTGTCTTCCTCGACAACGGTCAGGTCTGGCGACAGCTCCAGGGTGACTCCGAACGAGCGCATTTTCGATCGGACACAAAAGCAAATACCGTGACAATCTCCCGTGGCGCGCTTGGCAGTTACAACCTGATACTGAATGAGTCCGGGAAGATTTTTAAAGTTACGCGCGTGAAATAGTTGAGACCTGGGCTGCCTCGCGCGAGGGCATCGCTAGGTTCGATATCAAAGGCTCGAAAAGGCGTTGTTCGACCAACTGGCGTACGGCCTTGATTGCGGGGGCGAACATGCGGTCGCTTTCAAATCGCGGGGCGCGCTCCCGTATGCAAGAATGCGCCTGCTCCAAAGCGTGGGAGCTTTGCAGTGGGCGATGGAATTCGATCCCCTCGGCCGCCGCCAACAATTCTATGGCGATAATGCCGGCTGTGTTGGTGTTCATCGCTGATAGCCGGCGCGCGGCAAATGTTGCCATCGAAACATGATCTTCCTGGTTCGCCGAGGTCGGCAGTGAATCCACGCAGGCGGGGTGCGCAAGCGATTTGTTCTCCGACGCCAGCGCGGCAGCGGTAACATGGGCGATCATGAAACCCGAATTCACGCCGCTTTCCGCGGTAAGGAATGGAGGCAATCCGCTGATCGACGAATCCGTCAGCAACGCGATGCGGCGCTCTGCCAAAGCACCGATTTCCGAAATAGCCAGCGCCAGCGCATCGGCAGCCACGGCGACGGGTTCCGCGTGGAAATTTCCTCCGGAAAGGACCGTACCGTCATCAAAGACAAGGGGGTTATCGGTAACCGCGTTGGCCTCCCTCTCGAGCACGGTCGCAGAATGCCGCAGCGTATCAAGACAGGCGCCGAGAACCTGCGGCTGGCAGCGCAGGGAATAAGGGTCCTGCACGCGTTCACAGGCCACGTGCGACCGGCGGATGGCACTTCCGGCCATCAGGCCGCTCAGCACCGCCGCAATTTCTATCTGTCCTGGCTGGCCACGCACTTCATGAATGCGCGGATCGAATGGAGTGTCGCTGCCCTTTGCGGCATCGGTCGAAAGAGCGCCGGCAATGCAGGCAGCTTCCAGATTGGCTTCCGCGGCAAACAGATTCGTCAGAGCAAGGGCCGTGGAAACTTGCGTTCCATTGATGAGAGCGAGACCCTCTTTTGCTTCCAATGTAATCGGCGCCAAGCCGGCTTCGGCGAGCGCTTCTAACGCAGGCAAGGTTTTATCCCTCAGCCGCGCCTGTCCCTCCCCGATCAGAGTAGCGGAAAGATGTGCCAGCGGCGCCAAATCCCCTGAGGCGCCAACCGAACCTTGCGCGGGAATCTCCGGTAGAACGTTTTTGTGCAGCAAATCAAGCAGCCGCTCGATGACCAGCGGCCGCACGCCGGAATAGCCGCGTGCCAATCCCCCGATCTTCAAAGCAATGATCAGGCGCACGACGTTATCGGGCATCAGTTTGCCGACACCTGCCGCATGCGAGAGTACGAGGTTGCGTTGCAGCTGCTGTAGCTGGAACGCCGGAATGCGCGTCTGCGCTAGCCGTCCAAAGCCGGTATTTACGCCATAGATAGCCTGACCGGATCCAAGCGCGGCTTCGATATGCGCCCGCGAACGCTCAATGCCCGGCCATGCTTCGGGGGATAGTGTTACTGCGGCACCTTCAGCGATGACACGCCAAGCCGCGAGCGGCATCTTTCCCGGTTCAATGGTGACAGTGATCATTTCCGAGGTTGTGAGGCGTCGCGGCGCTGCCTGCAAGAGCCGGTGCCTTGCATTCACGCCATGCCGAAATTAGGGTCGCCGCCATCGCGCCGAATTGCAGTCGTAGCTCAGCTGGTTAGAGCGCCGGATTGTGGATCCGGAGGTCGGTGGTTCGAACCCACCCGACTGTACCACTCCAATTTCGGCGAACCTCAACGCTCTGACACCGACGCGGAAACCGCCGCACCGCGCGGCCATTTTGCGCTCCGCCCATTCTCTGCTGCTCAAAGAGACTTAGATCAGGAAAATTCCCCGTCTTTTGCCGCCAGTCTCGACCTCCAGAGTGCGGTCGGGCGGTGTACAGCGATGTAACCAAGCACATTCCTGGACAATTCTCGCTCATTGTTGCCAATCCGCCGTTTTTGTTAGATGAAATCAAAAATGGGGGAAGGCGCTGTCTATGCTGGCGCCAATCAGCTTCTATAGACGAACATCTTCCTGCCATCGCCGCAAATTCTGATTTTGAACTTGTCGCAGTGGCAGGCCGGCGGCGGATGTCCGTTCTGAGGCGAGAGCGAAAAATAACTAGATGGGGAACCGCTACTGCCGGGCGCGGTTGTCTGATAAAAAGGGTTCCCTGTGCCCAGTGCACCCAAATACCTCACACGCGTGGTCAGGCATCGCGACCGCGCGGAGGAGTGCTCGCGTTGCCGCGACCATGCATAGTAGGGAATGTCGCCAAAGTCTTTTCCGAATGGCAGAGTCTTATGAACTAATGGCGAAATCCTCCCAGAAATCAGCGGAGGCGCCCCCTCCATTCGCAAACTTGAGTAAGGCTCCATGAACCGCTTTCACAATGAAATGTTGCGTGACTTCCGTGTGCGGCTGCAACGCCAGCCTCGATCCGAAAGAGCTTGTTGTTCGGGCGCTCAGCTGCGAGAGGCTCTGACGCTGCAAAAATGGCAGGGTGCAAAACCTCCTATTGATGCCGCAATCGGTTGTGTATGGCCGCTGCTGCAATCGCAGCTTCCCCTTCGGCTGTGCTGATCTGATTCAGGCCCCGCACCAGGTCTCCTGCCGCGAACAGTCCCTTGACGCTTGTCTCTTGATGATCGGTCACGGTGAGGCAACCATCGGATGTCACGGCCGCCCCAAGTTGCGTGGCCAGTTCACTACGCGGCCTTGTTCCAAGTGCAGAGTACAGCACGTCGAATCGCCGAGTCTCGCGTCCAGAAAAGCAGATGGCGGAAGCGCCGTCCGGATCCAGCGCCAACTGGCGCGCCGCGCAATCTACGACTTCGATTCCGGCCTCCGCCAATTGCCGCCGCTCTTCGGTGGGCAATAGCCCGGGGCACCCACATGGACGAGGCAAATGCGTTGCGAATAGTTCGTCAGAAACAGCGCCTCGCGCGCGCCCTTTATGCCATTTCCGATAACAGCCACGTCTTTGTCCTGAATCTCAAAGCCGTCGCAGATCGGGCACACGCGCAAGAGGCCCGCGCGAAGGGCTTCCTTCGCACCGCGAGTGGCGGCAGCACATCCTTGACGCCGGAGGCAAGCAGTATGGTTGCTGCCCTCAACTCCTCTCCGTTCCCCAACCGTGCCGCAAAGCCACCCTCTGCCAGCTGCAAATCTGTCACCACACTCTGGCGCAGGGTTGCGCCGAAGCGCTCAGCCTGGCGCTGCATTCTGTCCAGCAGGTCCGGCCCACTGATGCCGTCGGGAAATCCAGGGTGGTTACGGGTGAGCGGAATGTATCCGGCGCGGCTGTCACCGTCATGCATGACGAGGAATCGACGTTTGAAACGCCCTAGATAGATCGCGGCTGAGAGGCCAGCCGGTCCGGCTCCGATGACAAGAGCGTCTACCAGAGCTTGAGCAGACATCTCACACGGCACTGTCGAGCGCAGCCTGCGTGGTACGGATCAATGGCGCAACCAATCTTGGCAATGCTGGCTGTGTTTACAGGTCATCTGGTTGGTGTGCGGCGCGACGGATCGAATGCCTATTCCTATCGCAACGGTGGGAGCGAGGCAACGGGTGCCGTTGCGTCAAGCGTACTGCCCCCGTGAACACGGCGATTTTGCAGGCAGCTGGTGCGTCGTTCTTCGAATGACAGCTCGCCATCGCGCACGCCGGCGATCAACTCTCTGCGGCGCAGTTTGCTGCGCTCTGGATTCGAGTTTCTTTTGAGGTTGGCATGACATCGACTTCCATGCACGACTGGACCTTTTGGTGCACGGCAAGCTTAGGCATCATCGGCCCCGATCAAAGGGGCTGGGACGAGAACGTCACCGAAGTCTCGTGCGGACCTGAGGAGGGCAGGCGCGCCGCGTCAGTCGAAAACGGTAAAGAACACTATTGCCGGTTGCGGCGTGGCCGCGCGGCGTTTGCTCGACAACCAGCAATCATGGCGCGCCACGGTGTCCGAAACCCCTTTTTGCGGCGTGGGTTCTTTGCTGTTGCGGGCAAGAAAAAAGGCCCCGGCATCGAGCCGGGGCTTAGATTGATTGCTATAATAGCGTGTTAGCCGCCCGTCACGCCGGCGCAGTGACCCTGCCCACCTGTCTGAATGTTCAGACCAAGGCCGTCGGCACCGGAGACGAAGGATTCGGTAATCGCCGTCTGCCATGCTTTCGGCATCGCCGCGAGACCGTTCAAGCTCAGGATGCCGTTCTTGGAATCCTGCACGGTCGGGCTCTTCAGATACCAGCCGGTAAAGCCCGTCATCACGTCCTTCACCTTTGAGTCTGAATAACAGGTGTAAGCCAAAAGATTGGTCGTCCCGACAACCGGATACGCTGTTGTACCCGTAGGATTGGCCAACGGCGAAGTCTTGCTGACGGGTTCCACCCAATCATACGGATGCGAGCGGCACCGCGTGCTGCAACTTGAAAGGTCGTAGTGACCTTTCTTGTCACTCTGGGGTGGCGTGACGGAACCGAATGCTACCAGCGCGTGATCGCCGTCGGCAGGCTCGAAATTGCCATGCGAATTTTTTAGGTCCGCCGAGTTCAAGCCAAAGGCGTTGTTGTTATTGACCAGGACTGCCGGGAGCACAAAGTCCGAGCCGAGGTAACCGAGTTTGCCCCATTGCTGGGTCTGCCCGTCTGCCGGCGTTGCGGTAAATGCGACGTATTTCGCGACGTTGCCGCTGCCGCTCGCCACGGTGAACTTACCTAGCACTTCACCAGTGACGTTGTTGCCATCGAACGTTCCACCGATCAGACTGGCCGGTAGCGTGGTTTTGCCATCGGCATATTGATTGCCAGTCACGTTTTCGCAGACTTTAGCCAGGTGACGAGTGAAGATTGATGTCGTGCCCGAGCTGTCGCCGCGTCCTACGATCTGAAGGTCCGGCGCAGGATTGCCTCCGCCCCAGGCTCCGTTATCGCTGATGTCGTCAGGATCCTGAAGCGATTGGCCGCCATTCAATGCCTTCAGGCGTGAATCGCCCCAGCTGGTAATCGGACCGGCGCCGCCCGTGGCAAAGACGCCGTTAAAGATCGCGCAGTAGGTCGGAGCATCCAGCCGTAGCCCGCCGCTGTCGTCCTGATGTCCAAAATTCAGGTTGAAAGTGTATTTGGTAATGTGGCCCTGAGCATCCGCGACTTTCTTGTAAACCGGGTCATATGCAAAGGCGACCGGGTCTACTGAGACGGGGAACTGCACCATGGAGCCGTAAGTCTGCTGGGGGTTGGCGAAGGTAACGGGAGGATTGGGCGTTTCACCCGGAGCGACAACGCACACCGTTTGGAATGGCGTGCTACAAGCATTGTTCGGGCCATTGTTGTCGTTACCGTTGTTGTAGATGTTTACCTCTGCGACGCCGAGGCCCGCGTCCGACATGCCAAAGCTGACATAGGGCATATCCTGCTCGCCGCTCTTGTTGGGGTTGGTGTCGCCATAACCGTTCGGGTAGTCGGATTTGGGATCGTGGCTGTAGAAGTTCGCCTGACCGACACCGGAGCTGGCGGAATCGTACCACAGCACGGCCTTCGTGTTAACGTGTGTGACGGCGCAATCCTGCGCCTTGCCGCCTTGGTAGTTGAACGGAGAAATCGGGACCCATTGCACCGGCGGGCCGCGCACAATCAGGGGCTCGGGCAGACCATAGCAGTCCATTGCCTGGCGCATATAGGGACCGATCAGCGAGGAGCCGCCGCCCCAGGCCGGTGTAGCCGTTTTGGCCGCGTTTGCTGCGCCCGGCAGCATTGCAACGGCCGAAACCGCGCACACGCCAGCCAGCAGAGCGTGTTTGAGTGTTAGCATCGAATTCGTCTCCCTGAATTGGTTGCAACTTTCCTCCGTGGCTGCAGTCGGACCGCTGCACGCCGTGTGTTCAGTCGGCATGCGTTCGATTTTCTCGGACGGCATCGCCCCGACACCCCGTTTGGAGGTCCTCACGCACGATGCGGAGGCAGCGAACCTTTATGAGGGCGGAATGGAGTCAGCAATATAGATGAGTAAGATTTCAAGAAAAGTTCATGTACAACGGCAATGCGAGAAACAACAACAAGTAGTCGACAAGCATAGTTTGTCGCCACCAACATTAGAACCGCTTAAGGCAATGCGCCGCGAGAAGCGCGAACGGACGCAACACTGACTGGGTTGGGTCGCTAGAGACCATAAATGTGCGAAGGTTTAATGACGGCCGGTACGCGTACGAATCACGCGGAGTGCATTCCCGCAGCGCTTCTTCTGATCGTTATGCGCGCAGGATCTGCGTAGCACCGTATCTGTCGGCAAATGACGAGTCTTGAACGCAAGGATGAATGGCTCCCCGAAAAGGGAGCCATTCATAGTTTTGAATTAGCCGCCGGTAATGCCTTGCGCGGAACAGGGTCCGGGTTGACCCGCCGTGTTGATGTTTATACCGATTCCCGCACTATTGTTGACGAAGGTTTCTTCGATCGCTGTGTACCAATACTTCGGGAGAGGCGACATGCCCGACACTGCCAAAATCCCTTTTTGGCCGTCCGTATTGATCGCCGCGGTGTCGCCGTACTTGAGCAAGCCAAGGATGGTCTTCGTCTTGTCGGCTGACTGGTAGCACGTGTAGCCGATAAAGTTGGCGGTTCCGACAAGCGGATAGCCTTTCTTGGCGGTCGGATTCGCAATAAACGCGGTCTTCGAGATCGGCTGCGACCAGTCTTGGGGATTGGTGCGGAGCCCGTTCTGAATGTTGCCTGAATCGTAGTGACCATTCGCATCGCTTTGTGGCGGCTGTAGCGATCCAAAAGAAGCGCGGGCCGACGCGGCGTTGGGCGCGATAAACTTTCCGGATGCATTCTTCAGGGTAGCGGTGTTCAAATTGTAAGAATTCTGGCCCGTCTCCAGGACGTATGGCAACACGTAGTCGGTGCTCAGGTAGGTTACACGCCCCAGTATGATCTTGTCCGGATTGCTGCCGCCAGGCGTTGCAGTGAAAGCGATGTACTTAGCTACGCCGTCCATGCCCGGAGCCAGCGTGAACTTGCCAAGTGTTTCGCCGCTGACTGGCGGATAGTTGGGGTTTTGCACGTTATAGGTCGGGCCCCGCAGGCCGGCTGGCAATGTGGAGGCGCCATCCGCGTACTGGTTGCCGCTGAGATTTTCGCAGACTTTCGCCAGATGGCGCGTAAAGATAGCCGTCGCGCCTGCGCTGTCCGAGCGGCCCACGATCTGCAACGGCACGCTCCACGCGCCCTCTGATGTGGGATCGGCCGGGTCTTTCAGCGACTGATTGCCGTTCAAGGCCTTGAGAGCGGGATCGTTCCAGTTGGTGATCTGGCCGTTGAAAATCTTGCAATAGGTCGGGGCATCGAGCCGCAGGCCACCGCTGTCGTCCTTACGAGTGTACTTGATGTGGAAATGATAGCTGGTGATGGTGCTGTCGGCGTTGAGCACCTTCTCATAAGTCGGGTCATACGCGATGGTGAGTGGGTCCACCGACATCGGAAATTGCACAACCTGACCATAATGTTCGTAAGGGCTGGGGTATTGTCCTTGCCCTACGTCTTGGCCGGGAGCTACTACGGTAACCGACTGGCTACCTTGTGTCTCGGTACCGCCATTGTCCCAGATTCCCACATCGGTGGGACCGAGGGGCGTTTCGGAGACTGCGAACTGGACCGATGGGAAGTATTGTGAATCGCCATGGTCCACATGGCCATAGAATGTCGGGTCGTGACTGAACTCAGCCAAAATTCCCGAACCGGAGGTCGCCGACACGTAGTAGATCGTGGCGTTATTGATGATGTGCTTGGTCGAGCAATCCTGAGATTTTTTGCCAGCCACGTAGTTGAACGGCGGTAGCTGTTTGAACTGTGGCGGCGTGCCCTTGATGATGAGCTCCGTAGGCAGAGCATAGCAGTCTAGGCGAATACGAAAGTCCGGCGCCGGAAGAGCGGCACCTCCAGCGAAAACGTCGCCGGAGGCGTAGGCGAGAGCGCCGGTCGAAGTCGCCACGGCGGTCAAGGCCAGCGCGGCTCCGCCCAGAAGTCGGTGTTTCAAGCTAAGCATTGAAAATTCCTCCATTCGAAATGGCGGCTCTCTGCCCCACCCCATTGGGAGGCTCTGAGATAGAAAGGTCACTTACACGGCCCCGCCACCATATATACCTTAATGTCTATCGAGTCAGTAGAGTATGAGTCAACAGCATTTGCCGCGGCGGACAGAGCATTTGGAAGTAAGAGTCTGTGTGCCGGCGAGGCCGCCGCCCACATCGTAGATTGTCGAGCGGGCTCGGCCCTCAAGGTATGTGCGCAGAAGAAGCGCGTGGGCGCGGCACCACCCGAGACACGGGGCGGGGCTACCGTGACTACATCACATCGAGCGGCAAATGCGCACAGTTATACGAAGCTTTGATGACACTTCGTGGGCGGAGAAATCATTCGGGCGCGGCGTTGGCGGCTTTTTGTTGGTCGAGATATGCGCGCAAGATTTGCGCTATGCGTTCAACGCCGGCGGGCGACATTGTCAGCCTCGCAACAATCTCGTTTATTGTGCGTACTCGTGAACCCGCCGGATTAAACGCATGTCGCGTCGTAGTCAGATAAAGCGAGACCTCGCCAGCGTCAGGCACAATCTGGACTCCCGATACATGGAAAGTGGGACCGTTGAACATGACGTGGGAACCTTGTTGTGGTCCGTCAGGATCGTTTTGCGACATATGCTTCCTTCGAGAAAATGAGGGACCTGGGGTCAAACTCTAACTTATAGCGGCCCAATGTGAAATTAATATGACATTCTCTATAGAATTACTATTGTATCTAGCCGCAAAATTGTTTACGTCGCCAGAACGGTGCCGCTGAGACGAGGCACCATGTGGGGCGATCTTGTTTTTGCGTCACGACCAAATGACCAACGCCGGAAGGCTTGTCATGGCAGCAGTTGCCATGACCCAGCTGCTTCGTACCTATGCATTGGCTGCTAACGAAACACAGCAAACTCGCAATATCGCCGCGGCGACACCAGGCCTTACGTTCGATATTCAGGCCTATGACGTGGACGGGAATACGGTGCTCGATCAGGAGACGATTGAGACCGCAGTGTATCCATTTCTCGGTCCACAACGGTCAAAAGACGACGTGAACGGCGCGCGCAATGCGCTGCAGAAGGCTTATCAAGCACGCGGGTACCAGACGGTTATCGTCGAAATCCCACCGCAAGACGCGCGCAGCGGTTTTATTCGCCTGCATGTGGCTGAGGCACCGGTCGGACGGTTCCGTGTCGTCGGTTCGAATTACTATTCGTTGAACCAGATCAAAAAACAGGTGCCTTCCATTCAGGAAGGCAAGGTGCCGAATATCACCGCGGCGCAGAAAGAAGTGACGGCACTCGATCAACCTGATCGGCGCATCGCGCCCTTGATCAAGCCAGGAAAGATTCCCGGCACGGTCGATGTCGATCTGCGGGTGAACGATACGCTGCCGTTACACGGCAGCCTGGAGGTCAATAACGACCACGCTCAAAACACAACTGCGGTCCGAACCACGGCCTCAGTCAGCTATGCAAATCTTTGGCAGCTGGGTCACACGCTCTCTTTGATTGGGTTGTTATCACCGAAGAAATTCGATGATACGCGGGTTTTTTCGGGATCGTACTTGGCGCCAATTTCTGGAACGCCATGGAGCATACTGGTCTCTGGCTACGACTCACACAGCAACGTCCCCTTGGGCGTCGCCGCGCTTGGGGGGACCGGCGTATTGGGTAACGGACATACAATAGGGGTACGCGGAATTCTCGCTTTGCCGCCAATCGGCGATGTCACTCAAACTTTGAATTTTGGAATCGACTATAAGCATGCGTTCGAGAAAAGCCCGTTCTCCAATCCTCATATTGACGTTGCTGCGATCGACTACTTTCCGTTGGTTGGGAGCTATACGCTTTCCGCGGATGACGGTATCGACAAGGTCAGTCTTAGCCTGACTCTGACCATGGGGTTGCGCGGCCCGAGCAGCAGCCAGGCCGCATTCTTCAATCGGCGGTTTCTAGCGCGTTCAAATTTCGTCCACGTCAATGTGGAAGGCGAAGCGACGCACGAGATGGGCGAACTGGGGCAAATCGGCCTCCGTTTTTCCGAACAACTCGCGGATGGCCCACTCGTATCTGGCGAACAGTTTGCGGCGGGAGGATTGACAACAGTTCGCGGCTATTTGCTGTCGGAAGCGATCGGCGATGACGGAGTGTTCTCTTCGCTTGAGATGCGCTCGCCTTCCTTTTCGTCGTCGGTGAATGACTTCGTGGGCGAGCCCCTGTTCGAGGAGTGGCGTGTTCACGGATTTGTCGATGGTGCAGTGATCTGGGTCCTTGACCCGCTTCCCGAGCAACAGAGCAGGTTCAAGATCGCGAGTGTCGGCCTGGGGACGCGGGTTCATGCCTTCTCGCATCTCACCAGCGATCTGAACGTGGCCTTCCCCCTGGTCGACGGCGCGGCAACAAGCGCGTGGCGGCCATACTTTCAGTTTAGCGTGAAATCGGAGCTCTGATATGGACAATCGGCAGCACGAGAAAAATTGGTTGCGAAAGTTCCGCAGTTGGAATGCCCTTTTTATCGTCGCCGTATGCATCGTGCCGACGGGGGCCTCAGCCTGGTGGCAGAACGACTGGTCGTTTCGGCGACAGATTACCATCGATGCCGGCCCCAAGGGAGGCAACATCGCGCAGCCCGCTGGACGCGTGCCGCTGCTCATCCGGTTGCACAGCGGAAATTTCCACTTTGGTGATGCACAGGATAACGGCAACGACCTGCGGTTCGTGGCCGCGGATGACAAGACGCCGCTCGCGTTCCACATCGAGAGTTTCGATCCGCTCCTTGGCGTCGCATTCGTCTGGGTGGACGTTCCGGAGTTTCCAGCCGGCGCCACCAAGGACATCTGGCTCTATTATGGCAACAAGAAAGCGACGCCGGCTGCCGATACCGCGGCGACATTCGATCCCAGTTACACCTTGATCTATCACTTCGACGAAGCGAGCGGCACGCCGCCAAAGGACAAGTCCGCCTACGCCAATAATGCACAATCCGCCCCGCCGTCTCTGGATGACGGCGCCATCATCGGCAAAGGCGCGCGCTTCACTGGGGCGGGCACAGGTGCGACGATCGCGATACCGGCAAGTACCCCGCTGGCTGTCAAGCCAGGCGGGCAGTTCACCTTCTCTGCGTGGGTAAAGGCTGATGCTCCGCAGCCAAATGTGGCGCTCTATGCGCGCCATGATGGCGACGGCGCGCTGATCGTCGGTCTCGACAACGCAATTCCATTCGTGCAGCTGGCAGGACAAACGCCGGCACGGATCAATGCCACTGCGCCTGTCGCGAAAGGTCAGTGGACGCATCTGGCCATCACAGCGGATGGCAAAACCGTCTTGCTGTACGTCAACGGCCGCCGGGCCGCGACAGCAGCGGCACAACTGCCGCCGCTGAATACCGCGGCAACGCTGGGGGGAGACGCGCAAAACGCGGCCGGGCTGTTCATCGGCGAAATGGATGAGGTGCGGCTGTCGCGCATTGCGCGCGCGTCTTCACTGATTGCCGCCGATGCGCAGGCGCAAGGGCCGACCGCCAAGCTGGTCCGCTTCGGAACCGACGAGAAGCAATCCGGATTCGGCTTCGGCTACTTCGGAATCATCATCAAATCCGTGACCGTCGATGCCTGGGTTGTCATCACGATCCTCGGCCTCATGGCTATGACATCCTGGTTCGTGATGTGGACGAAGGCCACCTATATCGGGTCCGTCGACAAGGCGAATGACCGCTTCGTCGATTTTTATCGAAAAATGGGCGGCGATCCATTCGCCATAGAGGAGGAAGTCGAACAGCAGGAGGGCGCACGAAAACGCATCGTCCGGTCATCCATCTACCGCGTCTTTCACGCTGGCGCGGATGAAATCCGCAGGAGAGGCAACAGGAATGGCATGCTCGTGCTCAATGCCGAGGCGATTGAAGTCATTCGGGCGCTGATGGACGCCACACTGGTGCGGGAAAACCAGCGGCTGGCGCGCAGCATGGTGCTCCTGACAATCTCGATTTCCGGCGGGCCATTTCTGGGACTGCTAGGAACGGTCGTCGGCGTGATGATTACATTTGCCGCCATCGCCGCCAGCGGCGATGTCAACATCAACGCGATTGCACCAGGCATTTCCGCCGCGCTGTTGGCAACCGTAGCCGGATTGGGCGTCGCGATTCCGGCATTGTTCGGCTACAATTACCTTCTCACCCGCAGCAAGAACATCACCGCGAACATGCAGGTGTTCGTCGATGAGTTCGTCACCCGCATCTCCGAAATTTACCACGAGCGCGCCTACGCGCGGGCTGCGGAGTAGGAGGACCGGATGCGCGCGCAGGAAGAGGACAAGGTTTACGACGACATCAACATCACACCGATGCTGGATCTGGCGTACGTTCTGCTTGTCATCTTCATTATCATGACCACCGCATCCGTGCAGGGAATCAAGGTCGACCTGCCGAAGGCCAGCGCGGTGGTGAGCCTGTCGAAGCCGCAGACTCAGGTGATCACGGTCGCCAACAACGGCAACATCTATCTCAACGCATATCCCGTCTCGATCGGGGATTTGGAGAATCGGCTCAAGACGCAAAAGGCCCTGACGCCGGAATTTCCCATCGTGCTGAAGGGAGATGCCCAAGTCCAGTACCAGAAAGTGATGGAGGTCCTCGATCTCTTGCGACGGCTCGAGCTCAGTCAGGTCGGTCTGGTTACCGGCAAGGCGCAATCGGGATAGGGCGCATGCGGGACGAATACGACGACGAAAGCGGCGGCGTCAGGCGATATGTGCGCATCGCCGTACCTGCGTTCGTATTCGCGCTGATCGCCGGCGGGATTTGGTATTTGCTGCACGATCCTTCGGCCACACGCAGAGAAGCGCCGCCGCTGCCGACCCTGCAAGCCTTTCTACCGCCGCCACCGCCACCTCCACCGAAACCGAAAGAAAAACCGCCCGAGCCGGAAAAGAAGGTCGAGGAAGTTCGGAAGGCAGCACCCACACCGAAGCAGGTCGACGCGCCAAAGCCGCTTACGATGAGTGGGCCGGCGCAAGCCGGCAACGATGCGTATGGCATCGGGCAAGGCGAAGGCGGCGGGGATGTTGCCGGAGGGTCCGGCGTCGGTTCTGAAAGCTACGGCCGCTATCTCACATCGGTGGTGCAGAACGCGGTGCAGCAGGACGAACGCGTCAATCGCCTCGCATTCAGTGTGCAGGTAATCGCATGGGTCGATGCCAGCCGGCGGCTCCATCTGCGACTGGTGCAGTCAAGCGGCGATCCCAAAGTGGATGGCGCGTTGGTGACTCTCGCGGACGGTCTGCCGGCGGTCGACGAAGAGCCGCCGGGATCTGGCGAGTTTCGATTGGCTATCCGCAGCAGAAGACCGACCTAAGAGGTGCGCGAGGGTGTTGAAGGGGATTGATGATGTTGAATAAATGGAATTTCACATCGCTGAAGCTGGCGAGTTGCCTGGCAATGTCCGTTGCCGTGGCGGCGCCTGCAGAAGCGCAAACAGCTGCTCAACCCTCATCGAACGCCACCATCAATTTGATTCGCCTGCTGGTGAAGCAGGGCGTCATCTCCCAGAAGAATGCGGACGCGCTTCTCAAGGAAGCGGAAGCGGAAGCGGCCCAGGCGCGCACGGAGCAGACAGCTTCTGCCGCGCCGGCCGGTCAACCTGGAGCCGACGGCGTTCCGCCCCCGCCGCCGGGCGTGGTTCGCGTGCCGTATGTTCCAGAAATCGTGAAAAAGCAGATCCGCGACGAAGTGAAAAAGGAAGTTCTGGCCCAGGCGCGTGCCGAGAATTGGGCGCAGCCGGAAGCCGTGCCGGCCTGGACCAAGCGCGTACGTGTCCACGGCGATTTTCGCCTGCGCGATGAAGGCGACATCTACGCGAAGACCAATGCCGACGACATTATCGACTATGCCGCGTTCAACGCGAACGGCCCGACCGATATCAATAGCAATACGGCTATTGCCGTGCCGTTTCTGAACACCCGGCAAAATCGATACGACAGGCTCAGCGTGCGCGCGCGCCTGGGTTTCGACGCCGATATCTCCGATGACGTGAAGGTCGGCATTCGTCTGGCGTCGGGCAACGACAATGGACCGGTTTCCACCACGCAGCTATTGGGCGGCGGCTTCGGAAAGAAGGACATCTGGCTCGACCAGGCCTATGTGATGGTTCGACCGCTGAAGTATTTGAATCTAACCGGCGGACGCATGCCCAATCCGTTTTTCAGCACGGATCTTATGTGGGACCCAGACCTCAATTTCGACGGCGTGGCCGCCACCATGGAGACAAAAAAGCCGGGAGGACAGGGCTTCGGCATTTTCAGCGCCGGTGGCTGGTTCCCCATCGGCTATATCGGCGCCAACTACCCGAGCAATTGCGGCCCGCTCGTCGAAGTCACCTGCGGAAAATCCCCGGAGTACCAGAAATGGTTGCTGGGCGGACAAATGGGCGTGGATTGGCGCGACGGAAATTTCGATTGGCGCTTCGGCGTCGCGGCGTATGATTTTCACAACCTCCAGGGCCAATTGTCATCGCCGTGTTTTCTCTATCTCGGATTCAAGGAGTGTTCGACGGACCAAACCCGGCCCGCCTTCATGCAGAAGGGCAATACCGTCTTCCTAATTCGCCAGATTGTTCCGAATCCGGACAATCCGAATGGTACGCCGGAGCCCCAGTTCGTAGGCCTATCATTCGAGTACGATGTGGTGGAGGCAAATCAGCGGCTGTCGTATCAGTTCGATGACTCGAAATTCATAAATCTGGATTTCGACTATGTCCGGAATCTTTCCTACGATACGAAGTTCGCTTGCCGCTACGCCCCGCTGGGCTTGCCGCTGACAAATGTTGTGCCGGGCGCCGGCGGCTATATCGATCCCTGCGATCCACCGATAGGCGGCGACTTCTCCAAGGCCAAGATCCAGAGTGGTCCGAACGGCTACTACGCGAATATCACAGTCGGCAACCCGGCACCGCGCGAGGCTGGCGACTGGAATGTTTCGCTCGGATACAAATACCTCCAACCCGATGCGGTGCCGGATGCTTTCACCGACAGCGAATTCCACCTCGGCGGAACAAACGCCAGAGGCTTCATCGTCGGCGGCTCGGTGGCGGTCTTCGACAAGACCTGGCTTACCGCGCGATGGCTGAGCGCTAACGAGGTGTACGGACCGCCTCTCGCCATCGATGTGGTGCAGCTCGACCTCAATGCGGAATTTTAAGATGAAGCGTTCGTTTGCCACGCTAGCTCTTCTGTGGATAACCGGAACGGCGGCCGCCAACGCCCAGTCTCTGGAAGACCGGTTGCGCGATCAGTTACGCCAAACGACTGAACAGCTGCGGCAGGTTCAGGAGGGCCAAGCGAGTCTGCAAGCGCGGGTGACGTCGGCCGAGGGTGAGCGGGACAGCCTGAAAAAACAGGTCCAGGCGCTACAGGCGCAAACATCCCGCCCGCGCGCAGCCGCCAGCGATGCTGAATTGGCTGCGCTTCGTCAGCAGGTTGCGGTGGATCGTTCCGCGCTTTCGCAGGCCTCGACCGATGTTCAGGCGGCACAAGGCGAACGCGTTCGCCTTCAAACACTTGTCTCAAATCAGGCGACAATGCTGGCGGTGTGCCGGCAGAAGAACGAGCAGTTGCTCAAGGTCAGTTACGAGATCCTCGACAAGTTCGAGCATGTGGACATGTGGGACACGATGAACCTCGCCGAACCTTTCGTGCAGGACACGCGAGTCAATCTCGAGAAGATTGCGCAGGATTACGGGGACAGAATTTACGACGGAAAGTTCGATCCGCGCGCCGTCAAGTTGCGCACTCCGCAATCGAATCCGGCTGCGGTAGCGTCGCCGTCTGCGCGACCGGCGCGGCAACCTGCGCCTGCAGTTCCGCAGCCAGCAACACCGTCGACAGCGCCATTGTCGACGACATTGCCGACACAGACAGCACCAACACCGGACAAGCAAGCCGCTTCCGGCCAGCCTTGAAGGACACGCCATGGGGAATTCGCAACGCCATCGGACCGACGCTCGTATCCGCCGCCATCTCTTGAAAGGTGCGAGCGTGTTGGCTCTGGCAGCCGGGATGAGCGTGCAGGTGTCGCAGGCAGGAAGCAATTCGCAGCTTGCGGTTCTTCGAGGCGTCAATAACATCGCCAGGACCGTCATCGCGCAACGCGCCCCTTTGCCTGCGCAGGGCGGCGGAACCATCGGCCAGAACGCCAAGACGGCGGCCGGAATGGCCTCGGCGCGGTTACGCGCGCTGCAATATGGCGCCCGAGTTTCGACAGCCGTCGACATGGCGGATCAAGCTCAGGAAGCGGCGCGGGAAGCCGCAGCTGCGCTTCAAACCAATGTTCCGGATGGACTTGGGGAAGGTGGGCTGGATCCCGTTGACGATCCTGTTTCGGCGGCGAACGACACAACCGGCGTGCATACTTGGGATGGAGCCGATCAGCCGACACAAACCAAGACGGGGGACGGCGTGGATGTCACCATTCACCAGACGCAGGCCCGGGCCATTTTGTCTTGGGAAACTTTCAATGTCGGTAAGAACACGACGCTGACGTTTGACCAGTCCCAGAACGGACAGGCGCAGCCGGGCTGGGTGGCGCTGAATCGCGTTGTTGGGCAGCTGGATCCAAACACCGGATTGCGCAACCCGAATGACGTGCCGGCGCCGAGCCAGATACTGGGCACGATCAAGGCTCCCGGTACCGTCCTCATCATAAATCAGAACGGCATAGTCTTTGGCGGCAAGTCGCAGATCAATGTCGAATCGCTGATAGCTACCTCTCTTGAAATCGGGCGATCTTACGATCCTACCGGAAAACTCCCCCTCAATATCAAGGACCGCAATCTGGAATTTCAGGCGTTCGGGCTGCTTGGCTTCGCCGAACAGGCCTCAGATCAAGACCAAGCGACCGCATACACGTTCTCGTCGCAGCAATATCTCGATCCGGGAACCGGCCAACTCGTGACCGACCCGCTGCTCGAAGGTATGATCAATGTAAACGCCGGTGCCCAAATCGCCACCGAAGAGGGCGGTTTCATATTCATGGGGGCGCCTAAGATCGTCAATTCAGGCACGCTGTATTCGCCCCTTGGCGAGGTGGCGCTACAGGCGGGCCGCGACATCCGTCTCATTGGGTCCACCGGGGCATCCGGGAGCGATAACCCGGACGTGCGTGGCTTCGTCGCGCAGACTGTGGACAGCACGCCGGGCGAGTACGTTATCAACTCTCCAAACGCGATCATTGATGTGCCGCAAGGCTACCTCTCGTTGGGTACGACGCAGTTCGGCGCCATTATTCAGGATGGATTGCTGGAGAGCACTACCAGCGTTTCACGAAACGGATTCATTCAGCTCACCGGCGGCGACATCCAGATCGGCACCGGAAGCACCATGGCAATTACGCCTGAGGATGGCGGAACGATCCCGCAGGATCCGGTATCGCTGGAAGATTTCAAACTGTCCCGGATTAGCATTGGGTCAGACAGCTCGCGCATCGAAATTCAGCAGAATGCGATGCTGTTCGCGCCGGCCGCGAATATGGATATCGGCTCGGCGTCGGGGGCAAGCTCGACCGACGACTCAAGTTCGCAGGGCAAATCGCGCGTTTTCATCGATAACGGCGCGATCATCGATGTCGCAGGGCTGACGGATGTCATTATCCCCGCCTTTCGCAACAGCATTCGTATCAGCCCCGTCAAAGGCAACGAACTCGCCAACGATCCAAACTACCGCAACAGCTGGCTTAATGGCGCCACCGTTTTCGTGGACCCGCGGCTCTCGGGCGTGCGGGCCGACGGAACAGCATGGATCGGCTCGCCATTGATCGATGCGGCAAGCTATGCCCAACAGGTCGGGATCAGCGTCAAGGAGCTGATGACGAAAGGCGGCAACGTGACGCTCGGCGTTCGTTCGCACGCTGCAGGGTCAGACGCGAAAAACGCACCGGATATTATCGTCAAGAGTGGCGCTACGATCGACATTTCGGGCGGATGGGTGCAGTTCGAAGCGGGCTTCGTGCAAACGACGCAGCTCATCACCGCAAGCGGGCAAATTGTCGATATTTCGGTTGCTGATCCCAATGGCGATTATGTCGGGATCTACACGGGGTACACGCTCGACCAGCCACGTTGGGGGATGAGTCAGAGCTGGGCCAGTCCTCTTCTCCTCGGCGCTCGCTACGAAACGGGGTATTCTGAAGGACATGACGCTGGCTCACTGACTCTCAAGGGCTCGTCTATCGTGCTCGATGGTTCGGTTTACGGGGAGGCCTTTGCCGGCCAACGGCAAATCGCGGATGCGCGGATTGGCACCGGAACTTCTTCCATTTTTGGGGACAACCGCGCACTGCAGGGCGCGCCGTCGCAATTGCCATCCGGTGGCCTGCTGTTCGTGCAGGCCCTCGCGGAGAATCAAGGTAGTACGGTAAATCTGACTGGCGGCGGCGATATCTCGATCGTTGGCGAAGCGAATTATCATCCGGTGAGTTCCGATCTGGCGTTCGGCCAATCGGTCTACGTTGACGAATTCGGCAACCTGGTTACGCCGCAGCGAGACGAGGCCTCGTATCTCCCGCTGGACCGGCAGCAGACAATTAGTCTTTCAAGCGATGCCTTGTCTGGCATGGGGTTGAGCGAGGTCTCCCTGCAAACCAGTGGAAAGATCCACGTCGAGTCTGATGCCACGCTGAACCTCTCGCCGGGCGGTGTTTTCAACGGGCTGGCGGGCCGCACAATAACGATCGATGGCAACATCACGGTGCCGTCCGGAACTATCCGCCTACAGACGATCAATGCGGGCGTCGGTTCGGTCTTCATGCCCGATGACCAGCCGCAACTGGGATCTTACGACATCGTCGTAAACGGAACCCTTTCCACCCGCGGGCTATGGATCAACAATTTCGGCGCCGATGCCGATCATATGTCTGGAGACGTATATACTGACGGCGGCTCGATCACCTTGATCGCCGCGCCGCGGCAGTTGCTGGGACAGGATCGTGCCAATACCGGCGATCCAGACGCGCCGAAGGAAAATGTCGATATCAGCGGAAGTATATTGCTCAACCAGGGATCGCTGATCGACGTTTCAGGCGGCGGTTACGTTCGCCCGATCGGAACGTTCGATCTTTCGGCGCGTGGCGGCGACCTAAGTCTCATTGAAGAAACCACGTATTTTCAGCTGGCGGACGATCCCAACTACAGTCCCGGCACATTACCCGGATTCCGCGTTAACGGGATCGATTTTCAAGGCAACGATATTGTCGCGGTCAACCCGTCGCAGATCAACGCGCGGGTTTCGCTGGACGGAACGATCTTGGCCGCAGGTTTTGCCGGCGGCGGAACGTTCAATCTTGTCACGCCGCAAATCGCTTTCGGCGACGGGCAGGCAGAGGTCGGAACAGAGCTGCCGCTCGACTTTTTCTCGCGTTCCGGATTTTCGAATTACAACATCACCTCCTACAAGACCGATCTTCAGCAGAACACATTCACGAATGGGCTTGAGGGTTACAACGCTTTGCTCGCGACCCAGACTCTCACGATCGGGTCGGGCCAGACGCTTTTGCTTTCAGAGTCCCTGTTCTCGCCGGTCCTGGACTCCGGTCAAATACAAAGTCTCCGCGGTCTTGGAACAGGCGGCGACCTCTATTCGGTGATGACGCCTGCTATTCCTACGGACGCGTGGGATGCGCACCCGATCAATCTCTCGCTCGGTGGCCTTATCGAACTCGATGTCGCACAGGGCGGCTCGATCATCGGGGAAGCTGGCGCGACGCTGGCTGTCAGCAAGCTGTACAACGCCGGCCTCATTCACATACCGGGCGGCGCGATCATCCAGTCCGAGGTGCTGCCGTCGCTATACAATGATCCGGCGACAACACTGGCCATTCGTAGTTTGTCCGATGCCTTCACCGTGAATGCGGACGGCACGATCGATGAAGGTGCTCCCAACGCGCTAGGCATACTCGGCAGCGATGGCAACCCGCTGACCAACGCCCAACTCGCGGCAACTTACAGCTTCTATTTCCTGGGCGCTAAGCTTGGCGCGACCGATGGCATTGTGCTCGCCGCCGGCAGCACGACCGACCTTTCCGGGACCAGCATTCTAGATCCGCGCGCCACCGCATTTACGCAAGACGCTGGCCATATTCGCACTGGACGCATTATTTCCGGCGGCATCATCGAAACAAGAACCGCCAAACTCACAGACGACGCGCTGTTTACGACGGCGCTCGGTACTTCCGTTTACAACTCCACTAATCCTGTGGGCCAGATTGGCGTCGATTATTTGACCGCCGATCCCGGCGCAGTCATCGACATCAGCGGCACTGCCGATGTTTTTGAATTGCCTAGTTATAGTGGCCGGCTCACGCCAACGGAGGTGTGGAGCGATGGTGGGACGATCGCGATGGGCAACGGCGGCACGCTGACGGGCGCCACCATCCATGCCGAAGGCGGCGGCGCGCACGGCATGGGCGGAACGCTCATCACACTCGATCCGACGCTTTCCCAAAACGACCCGGAACAGCCCACGCGAGATGCAATTTCGGCCGAGCTCATTGAAAAGGCTGGCTTTGATACACTTGTCGCGGAAGGATCGCTCTCTTCGGTGGGAGACGTCACGCTGAAGCTTGGACGCGGCTTTTTCCTCGTCTCTCGGCCGTATGATGGCTTGCTCGATCTGAACAATACGCAGCAGCGGGACGAACTCGCGCCGGTGATTTCAGCGGGGGGATATCTGGAAATCGATGCCCCTTACATCCGCTTTGACAGTGTGCTGCAGAATGTTTCCACGCCGTATCAGGGCGACCTCGGCGGCAATACGGTTGTCTTTAAGGCCGACGAGATCGATATCAGCGGTGCCGTTCTGTTCGATCAGTCCATAGCCGAAGTCCAACTCAATGCAACCGGCGACATCCGTCTGAGCGGTGTGCGGCCCTGGCAGCAGATATTCGACCTCAATCCGCAGTCTGTTCAGAATTCGCTGGTCGGCCAGCTGGCGGTCAACGGAAACCTCGAGATCACAGCGGGACAAGTCTATCCCACGACGGGCTCCAAATTTTACGTCACCTCTTCCAACGCCGACGGAACAATCACCTTCGAAAGGTCCGGCACGGAAACGCCGCCCGTGCCTTATTCGGCCGGCGGCAATCTGACGATCCAGGCTGCCAATATCGTGCAGGGGGGCGTCATTCGCGTGCCGATTGGAACGCTGACGCTGGGCGGCGACGATCCGTTCACCATCACCACAGATGGGATCGCCACCCAGTTCGCACCGGCAACCGAGTCGACGGTCGCGACAGAGGGAAGCATAACGTCCGTTTCGGCCGAAGGTCTCGTCATCCCCTACGGGATCACCACTGACCAGCTCGAATGGTTCTTCGGTCCCACGGGCAGCGACGAACTGAAAGCTCCTCCGGCCGCCACGCTGAATATCGGCGGCACGGACGTGTCGCTGGAAAGCGGTGCGACAGTCGATGTGAGCGGCGGCGGCGATCTCTTTGCCTATGAATTCATCTCGGGCATCGGCGGATCCAAGGATGTGCTCGACCGCTTCAGCACCGACCCTTATACAAGTCTCAACGGCTACCAATATCCGGACGGCCGGCAGGTCTATGCGATCGTGCCGGGGCTTTCGAATTCGATCGTCGCGGCTTACGACCCCATCTACTCCGCGCAGTATGGCGATCTGTACTCCCCACAAAACGCCGGACAGCAAGTCTATCTGCAGGGCATACCAGGGCTCGCGCCTGGCTGGTACACATTGCTTCCCGCCAAATATGCCATGCTGCCTGGCGGCATGCGTATCGTGGAGAATACGCGCGCGGTCAATCTATCGATGGGCCGTCCCGGACGCCTGCGTGACGGCAGTTATGTCGTGTCCGGCTATTATGGAACGGCGGGAACTGACAGCTACCAATCCACGCTAACGTCCTTCACCGTGCAAAGCCAAAATATTTTCCGCAAATACTCAAATATTGCGCTGACGTCGGCCAACCTGAAATTTGCGCAGGATGCGGCTCATAACGGCCAGCTGCCGCCACGTTTGCCCGTCGACGCGGGACGCCTCGTGCTCGCGCCAGCCCGCACTTTGGAAGTGGAGACAGAGCTGGAGGCCACTCCCGGAGAAGGCGGCCGCGGATCCCAGGTAGACGTCAGCGGCACAGATTTCGATATCGTTTCGGCTCTGCCGGATGTTCTGCAGGACGGCACCATCTATCTAACAGCAGACAGTCTCACCAATCTCAATGCGTCGAGCTTGTTGATCGGTGGTGTCCGCACCGACAATTCCGACGGCACTACCAGTCTGGATATCACGGCTGAAACCATTCTCGTCAACAATGATGCCTCCCATCCGCTCACCGGCCCGGAGGTCATTTTGGCGGTGGACGGGTCGGGCTCATCAATCACGCTGGAGAACGGCGCCACAATAATTGCATCCGGAAAAGTCGACGATCCGAGAAGTGGCGATTATCTCATCGACGGTTCCGGCGACATGTCAGGGCAAGGCGCGGTACTTCGCGTCTCCACCGGTCCGCAGCGCCTGGTAACGCGAACAAATATCGACGAGGATGCCTCAGTCGGCAGGCTCGATGTCGGGAGGGCCGATCTGGAAGGAATTTCGTTGCTCCTGGAATCGAGCGGCGATCTGACCGCCTCGCCGGACGCCACGATCAAGGCCGAACAACTGGCTCTTGGGGCCAGCAAAGTAACGTTCACCTCGAATGGCGACGGCCTTTCCGGCCTTGTGATCACGCCTGAACTGCAGGCGCTGTTTGGACAAGCGAACGCGCTGACCATTCGTACTCCGGGCAGCATCGATTTTTCGTCTGGGACCTACCATTTCAACAATCTCACACTTGATACGCCAGGGCTCGAACTCATCGACGGGAATTCAGTCGTCCTGGACGCCGATACCTTGACTCTGGCAAACCATGAAGAAGCCGGTGCCGCTTGCGATTCCGAGGGAGCGGCTGATTGCGGGGGCGGCGCGCTAACCATCCATGCGAGCGAAATCGATTTCGGCAGCGGCACGGTGCGCACCTATGGATTTGGAGGCTCTGTAACGCTTGCGGGGACCAGCGGGATATTCGCGCAAGGCAAGAAGTCCGTCTTCGATGTCGGCCCAGCGACCCTGAATTTGCAGACGCCATTTCTTGCGGACCGCGCTTTGGCACCTGTACCAGGACAGCCGATGTTGATCCCCGATCTGACGCTCACAACGACGGGGGATGTTTTCATCACCAATCCGACGAACGGAAAGCCTGGCGATATCGATGGCGCGCCCGGTTCTTCGATTTCGATCAATGGGGACTCGGTCTCCATCAGCGGGACCACGATACGGGCCACCGCTGGATTGCTACACATCACGGCTGACGACGACATCACCGTGGGCGACGGAGCCAAGCTGGAAACTCCCGGCTATTCGCACAATTTCGGCGACGCTGCGGATCCCTACATTGTGTCCGCCCCCGGGGGGCTGCTGCAGCTTACGGCAGTGAACGGCGACATCGATCTCCAGGCGGGGTCGCTCCTGTCGGTGGGCGGCGGTCGGGGCTCGGCGGGCACACTTGAACTGCAGGCAGCCCAGGGCGGCGTGACATTCGACGGCATGCTGGATGCTAGCGCGCCGGATAAAGGCGGTTCCTTTATCCTGGACGAGAATGACGCCTTCGATCTTTCGACGCTTGGCGGAATTATCGGCACCGAGTTCAACGGCATGATTGCTATCCGGACCGCCACCGGCGATCTCGTGCTGGCAAATGGACAAACGTTGAAGGCGCACAACGTCGTTCTCACCGCGGACGGCGGCCTTGTTGATATTGCAGGGACGATTGATGCCTCTGGTGCAACCGGCGGCATCATCAATCTCTTCGGTCTGGATGGCGTTACCCTGGAATCGGAATCGTTGCTCGACGCGCATGCCACGGGTTACGGCATCTATTCAACGCGACAGGCGCGCGGTGGCGATGTCTTCGTTGGCACCGATGGAGATGGCGCCATCAGAGTCGAGAATGGCGCGGCAATCGATGTTTCAGCGAGAAATACCCGCGACCGTCTGGTCCCCGTCTTCCGTAACGGTACGGTCTATTACATTTATGTGCCTGGTGACTTCGGCGGCACGGTGCATTTCCGTTCGTCCGTGATCGAACAGGAAGACGGCGACACGGTGAACGTTTTCTACGACGGCACGATCAAGGGCGCCACGAATATCACGCTGGAAGGCTTCAAGAAGTTCGATCTGGAGCAAATCGCCGCGGATCCGAATTTCGTCGGCGTGACGATCGACGAGAACGGCAGGGTGGTGCTGGATGTCGGTGCTAAGGGCAGCGATGGGCAGATCAACTGGCTGGCGGATTACGGCGACGGTACGCTTGTGCAATTCGTGCAGGATTTCGATATTTCGGCGGCGAATGGCCAGCTGGGCTCGTTGATTGATTCAGGCGTCTTCCACGAAGCGCCAGGAATGGAACTCGACTACTCCGGCGACATCGTTCTGTCGTCCAATTGGAACCTCGGTGCCGGTATCGTCAATGTCGCCGCGGCGGTTCGTGCGGGGCTCATGGCCGAACTGCCGACCGTCGATGGAAAATACTACGTTCTC
>Ga0213876_10000476_pt1 | contig 31958 bp, 21 predicted proteins | sample BarmaccomBMRX_R9_FD_160113 | JGI IMG/M metagenome (GOLD analysis project Ga0213876, IMG submission 160113) | Root-associated microbial communities from Barbacenia macrantha in rupestrian grasslands, the National Park of Serra do Cipo, Brazil - RX_R9 | ecosystem: Host-associated > Plants > Roots... | reverse complement strand
CGCCACCGTGGCGGAAACGCTGAACGTGTCGCCGGATGACGAATGAGGGGTACCGTTTCCGCTGTATTGCGAACCGATCAGCAAGGTTGTTCCCGGGTTAAGGACCGCACCGGAATTGAGTTGGTAACTGAAAACCACCGCTGAGCCGTTGTCCAGGTAATGGGAGGTAAAGTTTCCGGCGTTGACGAACTGGCCGGAAAACGAGACCCCGGGCGTTTTCTGGATCGTGACCGTGACGGTAAGGGTCGTGGTCTGCTGTTGACAGACGATATTGACGTCATCCTCACCCCACCACGCACTGCTGCTGTCTGTGACCGAACCGGAAACGTCCATCCCCCCTTGAGCCGGCGTTGGGGCAGGCGTCGGTGTAACCGTCGGGCTTGGAAGTGGTGTCGGGACAGGCGTCGCGGTTGGTGTCGGCACCGGCGTAAGCGTCGGGCTGGGTCCAGGTGTCGGTGTCGGTGTCGGAGTAAGTGTAGGTGTAGGTGTAGGTGTAGGTGTCGGCGTAGCCGCGGGTTTGCTTCCAATCAGCGGTGCAAGCAAGGGTTGCAGAACCGACTGTTTGTCCTGGTTAACGGTCTGCCAATCATTCTGAAGGATACCGCCGGTGTCGCCTGAATCCGGGTTCCAGCACCAGAAAGCAAAGCTCAACCCGTTGCCCTGGATGTAGTTCGCGAGCGTCCTGAACCACTGTTGATCGGAGGTCGTCTGATCCATGGTGCCGAATTCGCCGATCCAGATGGGCGCAACGTTGTTTTTGGCGAGGTACCCCCAATGCGCGTCCCATACGGCGGGCAGGTTGCTCGGGTAAGAAGGATCACTGAACCACGGCTGATTGTACACAGACGCGCAATAATCGTGCGGTGAATAGACCAGCTGATTCGGCACCGCTAACTGGACCGGGTCCTGGCCTGCCAAGCTACGGTTTCCGCCCCACCAGTAGTAATCATTGCCGACGTGCTCGATGCCCTCGACGATGATCAGCAGGTTCGGATTGACCGACAGAATGGCGTTGCCCGCCCGCTCAGCCGCCAACCGCCAGTCCGTGGCGAGGTTCCCCGATCCCCAGTCCGCGTCGCCGTGCGGTTCATTGTGAAGGTCGCAGCCCACCACGGTATCGTTGCCCAGGTAACGCGCAGCAAGCATCTGCCAGTCTGCAATCCACCGGGCCTCCGGGTATTGGCTCGTGTACCACAAGGCGGACTGCGAACCGGAATCAGGCCGGTGTCGATCCAGGACGATCTTCAATCCGCGCTGCCCGGCGCCGGCGACCAGTTTGTCCAGAATCTGCAGGCCGGTGAGCCCTTGAAGGTCAGGGTTCAAATTGTAATCGATGCCGTTGGGGGTACTCCCGGGGTCAAACAGCTGGTTGCAGTACGGAACCCGGATCATGTTGTAGCCCAGACTTTTTATCTGGTCCAGCATCGAGTCCATGGAGCGTGCCCAGAGGCCGTGCGGACAGTAATTACTGGTCTCGAGGCCGAACCAGCTGACGCCAGTCAGCCGGACCGGCGTGCCTTGCGAGTCGACGATCGTCGCCCCGCTGGTGTGGAGGTAGTTCTGGGCGAGCACAACCTTTGGTCCTGAGAGGAGTAACAGCAACACCCATAGACGAGTGAATAAACGAGGATGATTCATAATGAGTTCGGATTGAGCGGTGAGCTCAAGGTTCAGGTAAGCCGCTGCATTCTAAGAAACGCGACTCAAAATGCTAGTTCTCAGTGAAAAGAATTCCGAGCGGTTCATCCGGCCGGTCAATGACATATCCCCCATACAAATCGCGACACCGCTGAAAAACCTGGTATTCTTTACAGATGCGTCTCCCCGCGGGGCCGTCCTCACGCCGTTGCGACGGCTGGTTCGGCATGGGGAAACTGAGGACGCGCTCTGCCGAGGTAAAATCCCTGGCCGTAGTCGACTCCGATTTGCTTCAGGAGAGCGCAAGTCTTCTTTGAATTTACAAATTCGGCCACGGTTTGTTTGCCGAGGAGGTGGGCGGTCTCGTGAATCGAGCGGAGCAGTGTGAAATCGACTGAATCAGAGGCGATTCGTTTCACAAAGCCGCCATAGATTTTGACAATATTTACGGGAAGACTCCTCAGATAGCTGAGTGACGAAAAGCCGGAACCGAAATCGTCGAGGGCGAATCCGCACCCGATGGCGCGGAGCTCTTCTACCAAGCGTCTCGCCTGACACAGATTCGTAATAAAGACGGTCTCCGTGATCTCGAAAATCACGCGTTTGGGATCCACCCCGCTTTCGGCGAGGTGCGTCCGAATGTAACCGTGCATCTCCGGGTCGCTGACCGACTGCCCGGAGAGGTTAATCGCCACGCGGCTCGTCGGGTTTTCCCGCAGGGTCGTCAGAACCCGCGCGAGCACATAGCTGTCGAGTTGCTGCATCAGGCGAAAACGCTCGGCCGCGGGCAGAAATTCGCCGGGCAGATGGATTTTGCCGTCGCCGGCACGATAGCGGAGCAAGGCTTCGCTGCAGAACAGGCGGTTTCGCTTGAAGTCAACGATTGGCTGGTAGAAAAGTTCAAACCGGCCCTGGAAAAGGCCCTCCGTAATACGCGAGTACCACGCGGCGCCGGACTTGATTCTCACCAACTCCTCACTATTTCCTTTGTATAGAACGAAGCGACCTTTCCCGGCCGCTTTGGCGGCGTAGAGCGCCGAGTCGGCCCTTGCGGTGAGCTCCTCGAACGTGATGGACGGCTCAATGAGGGCGATGCCTGCCGAAAGGGTGATGGCGACGCCCCTGCCGTCCAGGACTATCGGGTGCTTGTGCATGGCCTCGATCAGGCGTTCCCCCGCGGCGCGGGCACTGTCCTCGCCGACGCCGCGAAGAATGACGCAGAATTCGTCGCCTCGAACCCGGCAGATCGAGTGCGGCCGGGGAAAAATTTCCGTCAGGAAATGAGCGACGCTGAGCAACGCGCGGTCACCGGCGGGGTGTCCCTGGGTATCGTTAACCAGTTTAAAGTCGTCCAGATCGACGACCAGCAACGCGCCCCTCCCGCGCCGGGGCCGCTCTTGCAGGATTGAAGCCAGCTCGGCGGTGAATTGTTGTTGGTTTCCCAACCCGGTCACGGAATCACGCAGGGCCAGGTGGGCGAGGCGGGCCTCCAGTTCTTTCTCCTGGGTAATGTCTCGCGCGACCAGCAGGAGACGCGGCTCGGCGTCGGCCAGGACGCTGCCGGAGATATCCAACCACCGCCACCGCTCGCCCGGATCCCGGAAGCGCGCCTGGGTGCGAACGCCGGATTGGCCCTGCAATGCCCGCCGCAGTTTTTCGCCGGCAGACGAGCGGTCCTCGAGGTGCACGAGCTCGATCCAACTTTCTCCGACCAGCGCTACGGGATCGTATCCCAGGATGCTTTTGTGATTCGGGCTCGCGTATACCATCCGCAGTTCGCTGTCCAACTCACAGACAAGATCAAACGAGTTCTCAACGAGCGTGCGGAAACGTTGCTCGGAGGTTTCCAGGGCACGGCGCGTTGCTTCCGCCGTCGCCGCCGCTTTCCGGCGCATTTCCTCCTCCCGGTCTTTGCGGCGTACCTGAGCGTCAATCCGGGCGGCGAGATCTTCCGGGTCGAACGGTTTTGCGATGTAATCCAGGGCACCGAACTCGAGGGCTTGCCGCTTGCTCGGGAGATCAACTTTGCCGGTCAAAAAGATGATCGGGACGTATTGCCATGGGGGACGGGATCGGATGATTCGCAGCAGCAGCACGCCATCCATGTCCGGCAGGACGTAGTCCAGCAGGATCAGATCGGGGGTGACTTTTTCCAGTTCCATGAGCGCTTCATCCGCGCAGCCCGCTTGAATTACCGAGTAGCCTGTCCGTATCAGAACTGCGGCCACCAAGCGGCGGACGGCGGGTTCATCCTCGACGACCAGGACGGTCCTCGTTCCCTGAAGCTCCTTCATCGCGTCTTCCCGGGCCGTTAGTAAACGGTTCTGAAATCGCTCTCGAACAGGCCGCGGCGCGGTTCGAAAAAGAACTTCAAAAACGCGCTCGCGACGAATTCGGAGTAATCTCCCGTCTTATCGTACCCGACGCTTGCCCCGAAGGCGATGTGAGGGGTCAGCAGAAACATCCCGGACAGGTCGGCGTTGGCGACAAACGTCTGGTCGCTTTTACCCGGATAAACGCCTGCCGTGTTACCCAGGGGAAAGATAGGGGTGGAATCTTCCTTGTAGCTCTGAAGGCCCACGGCGAGATTTCCTTTGACGAGATAAGGGCGGGCTTCCTTGGTCATAAATCTCAGCGCCACGACGCCCTGGAAAAGGTAGTCGGGGCTGAAATAGCCTCCCTGGCCATACGTGAAGAAAGAGAGGTTCTTGCCGTAATGCTCGAAATTGAGCGCCGGCCCCACGGTCAGATAAACGAAGTCCGGATGACGGATCTGGTAGTTCAGGGCCACGCTGGCCTTGAGATGGTTATTGGTGTCAACGTTCTCGCCCTCGAGCACGCTGAGACCGGCCTGGCCGAAGAGGGACCAGCTATCGGTCAACTGGTCGTAGCCGGCCAGATTGATGCCATCCTCGCTGACGCGTCCCCACGTTGTCCCCGTATACGGATCCCGGAATCCCGTGTAACTGAGAATCGATTGCTTGACGCTGCTGCGGTAGAGGTCGATGAGCCATTCGCCCCACTCAGGCTTGCCGGCCAGGCTGAGATTGCCGACCACGGTTGGTCCGACCGCACCGCCGGCCGGAGAGATGCCCAACTCCACCGAAGGGGTATAGTTGCCCAACCGTTCGTAGCCGACGCGAGCATCGAATAGTGAATTGTAAGAGGTACGCGGCGCGGCTGTGAACGAGCGCGGGCCGGTCAGCGGCGCCTGGCCGACGAACGCACCATCTTGCAGGTGGCCTGCGTCAAGACTCGTCCAACCAACGTCGGCCCAGAGCCGATTTATGGTATCCTGATAAAAACTCCCGGCCACGTCGCCCCGGATTTCACGAAGTTGGGATGTTCCTTCGGAACCCGATTTAAACCGAGCGTAACCGGATGTCTCGACGGAGGGCGAAGTGTAGCCGCTCAACTGCGGATACTTCTGGGGCGCTACGGCGTACGCGTTGGCATACAACCGGCGATCGTAATAACGCCCCGCCACGTACTCACGGTAAAGGTCGGCGACCGGGCCGCCGGCGTGGGACAATTCTTCGAGCCGAGCCCAGTTGCGCTGTTGGGCGTACGTCGCATAGACCCCCGCCCCGGCAAATTTATCCGGCCGCGCCGCGTACAGCTTTTCGAATTCCTGAGCGGCGCGCGTTAAATCGCCGGTCTGAAAATAGTCCCATGCCCGTACGATCTGCTCATCACGGCTCAGGCTCCGGTAGGTCTCCACCTGCGTGAAGAGTTCGAGGCTTCGCGGGTAGTCCTTGCTCTTGTAGGTCGCGACCGCGCGCGCGGTAAGAATATCGCCCAGGGCCTTACGCATGCGCGGGTACTCCTGCAGCCTCCATCGAGCCGTCTCTTCGGCCTTGTCATATTCGCCTTCGCGAGTGAGGGCCAGCGCCAGCCCGTAGGCGGCTTCGTAATCGGATTCGTCCCATTCTATCGCTCGCTGAAACCACGTGACCGCTTTCGCGCTGCGGCCCGCCTTGTAGTAAGCCCAACCGAGCCCCCTGGCCAGACCCGCGCTCTGATCCCGGAGCGCAACGGGTTCCACCTCCGCATAGCGCTGTTGCCGGAGAAGCGCGGCCGGATCCTCGGGCTTTCTTACGGGTACGGGTGGCTTTGGGGCCGGTGTGATCGCCTTCTGGAGGGGGGGCGGATCCAAAAGGGTACCCGGTTGCTCAGGTGTTTGCGTTGCGTGGTCTTGCGGTTCGCCACCGAAAATGACCCGCGGTTGGCCGTTGTCCGGCGAAGCGTTATTCGTCTTGGCTAAAGGTGGTTTTTCGGCGGCCGGATTCGCCTGCTCGTCGCCAAAGGTGAAGAAGGGATCTCGGTTAGGGACGACGGGTTGGATAACCTCACCGTCCGGTGCCTGGGCGGTCGGCTCCGGCACGGGAAGCTCGATTTCCGTCTTCATCGTGCGCGGACCGGCTCCATCGTCGACCGGGGTCTGGGCCGGCTTCGGCGCGGGCTCCTGTAGAAACGCCGGTCGCGGCCCGCTGCCATCCGGGTTTGCGGCGGCAGCCGGTACATCCGGGTCCGGCAGGGCTTGGCAAAGCCCGGCGGTTGAAATCCCTAAGAGCAGGAAGCCTTTTACTAAAGTGCGTCGAATGATCATTGTTCGGCTAGGGTCTTGGGGCGCCGGCTTCTTCGCCGGCACAGTTAGCCAGCAATCCGAGGCTCACGGAGAAGTAGGGTTCCGTGGCGTTTGGGTTGCGGTAGGGTGGATGCAGGGCTGCGGGATGCAAGTCACCGGGGCCCTCGATTAATTCGTAGATTGCGCGCATGCCCGGCAGGGCCGCTTCTTCGCCGAAGTTTCCGGCCGGCAGGAAGACTCGGGCAGGCGGCTGCGCATTGCCTGCGAGGCGGCCGATTTGCCGGAAGGCGCTGTAATACCTGGCCGGTTCGATTCCGGCCCATGCCAGATAAAGCGGAATCCGGGTGGCGTTGTACCCGTAAACGGGTTCGAAACCGTCGGCGATATCGACCGAATCTTTGCCGATCAACAGCCAGTCCGGGGGCAGGTCAAAGGGGCTGAAACGCGCGACCCCGATCAGCTTCAGCCCGGACTGCTCAAGCATCGGCCATTCCACTGCCGGATCGACCTTCGCCAGGGCCCTGAAGGCAGGAAAGACCCAGTAAGAGAGATTGACGATCAGTCCTTCGGGTTTTTCGAAGCCCTCCGTTCCGGGAAGGAGCACCGGGCCAAACTTGGAGGCCCGGATCAGCTTTTGCCGGATGCCGGACGCGATCTCGGCGGATGCGTCTCGAAATGCCGGATTCTGCCAGGTTGAAGCCGCCCGGCATAAACCCCAGGCGATCAGCAGGTCGCCATCGGTAGCGTTATTCTGGTCGACCTGGGCGCCGAAAAAGCCGGGTTTCCACCGCCACGCGAAGAGGCGATCGCTGCGCCGGCGGAGGTGTGCGTCGGTCCATTTCCAGATCCGGTCAAAGCTCTCCTGATCATGGTTTGCCTCGGCCAGGATCAGGCCGTATCCCTGGCCTTCCGAATGGGACACCCCGCCATTCGCATCGTCGACGACGCGGCCGTCGTCGCGAAGGAAACGCTCTTTGAAGCTGTGCCAGACCGCCTCCTGGGCATCCGTCTGACCTGGCGCGCTCGCTGCCCATGCGCCTGCCGTCAATTGGCAGATCACCACCCAGATGGCGGCGCTGCGAAAGCTCGGATGCTTGTTCATGGTTGCGGACGGCGCCGGCGAAGCAGCAGGGCCTCATCAAACTTCGAGAGAACGCGCGCGGTGATGATCACGAACCCGACCAGGAAAACCGCAACCAGTGCGACCCAGATCCGGAAATCCAAGGATTCGCCCAGGAGCAGTTCGACCCGCCGGACGCGCATCACTTTGGGCGCCTCACCGGGTACGCGCGCCTGAAAGGAGGAAGGCTCTTCCTTCCAACGGACGATATCGCCGCGAAGCTGATCCCAAAACGCGGGCCGGACCAGGTTCTGCACCCGATGCAGGAGGTTTTGCTGGCTGAAAGCGGTAACGACGAGACTCCAGCCCTGGTCGGGTACCGTTGGCGGTGCCGTTGCGAGCACGCCATAATCCCGATCGGACTCACTAACTGCAGGAGGCAGGCCGGCCGGCGTGTCTGCGTCGTTGTGCCTAGCGACCCGTTTCCGGTGCTCGTCTACAAACCGCTCGATCAGCCCTTTCAGATTTATGCCGGAGGAAAGGCTGTCAACTTTCGCCAGCGGGACGTTGCGACGCGTCTCATCGAAGGCGCGAAGCGCGATCAACCCGCGGAAAGGGTCCGGCAAATGATCGTACGTGCCGATCACGACCACATGACGCCGCGGCTGAAGTTCCCCGGAGGTTAGCTGTGCTGCATAGAAGAAGGTGTTGGCCGACTGCGCCAGGCGACAAAGAAAGGTCCACGCCGCGTCGATCGTTTCCGCCTCGCGCCCGGCCAGCAGCACCGCCAGGTCCGAACCGTCCGGCTGGCCGATGAACGGATAGAAGGTGCGACTCGTCAGTTGTAAGTCAGGAAGTTTCGGACCCGTCTCGAGCTTCGGAAGGGTGAGAGTCGAATCGGAGTAGATCTGCAGGTCTTTTCTTCCCACCGGTTCTTCCGCCATAGCCGGCGTCGTGATCTGCAGCACGTTCCGGCCATACTCGAAATCCCGGATCGGAAGGACAAACGAGCTTTCGGTTCCACCCGAAGCTGAGGAACTTGCAGCCGTTTCACGGGCTTCGAGATCGTGACCGTTAAGCTGCACTTTCAGTGCGCCGGTCGAACGAAACGCGCGTGCTCGCAGGACATAATGAAGATTAAGTTTCACCTCGGGCGTACCGTCGTTGCGGAGGAAACCCGGGAAGAAAAGGTCAACCGATACCCCGGACGGCTCCGCCACGAAGGTCGCACCCCGATCACGGAGCTGGGCAAACGTGAGGGCCTTGTCAGGCTCGAGCGGGTTCTGGCGGGAGAACGGTGCATGCTCCGGCAGCACCACCTCACGAATCGGGGTCGTCGCCGCATCGGGGAGTCTAACCCGCACCACTCCCAGACTGAGGACTGCGCTGTCGATGTCTTCCGGCGCGCGCCCGGCAACGACCAGGACGAACCCCTCCGGCTCTTTACGGTCCGCACTAACCGGCCGCATCGGCTGCAGCCCCAGGTAACCCGTCGTGATCCGTTTGGCTTCCTGTTCGGTGAAATAGCCGCGGAGCTGTTCAACCGTGCCGATCAGCACGTTGAATTTTCCCAGCTCGGGGTTGGCTCCGTGGGACACGATCAAGGGGCGGTAACCGGCCCGTAGCGCGAGTGCCTGGGTCACCGCCGCCCCCTGGGCAAGCTGCACGTCGCTCAACTCGGGGCCGCCGGCGAAACAAAGATGGATTTCGCACGGTTGCGCTGACGCGCTGAGAATCGTATCCAGATCAGAAAGGTATGGCTCATGCCGGCCGGAAGCCGGAGCCGCGCTTTTTGAATCCGCGGTGGGCGCGGCTGCAGCCGGTGAGGGCTGCCGGATACGGCCCAGGACCGTTCTGGTGCGCACGCGGCTGGACGACGGGTCAGGTGCAGCCTGGGTCTCCGCCCCCCGGGCGGCCGGATCGGCCGGCCGAAGCGCCGCCGCGTTGGGATCAACCAACTGAGCTTGCACAGCGACCTGGCACAAGCAAACGCCCGTGGCGAATGCCCGCGTGAGCCATCTGTTATACACAAAAGGCAGACTGGCGGTTGTTCTCATTAGTTTTCGAAGCTCTGCGTTTCCAGTACGCGGCCGCGACCCGTGACTGAGTCGCCGGCATGGGTAATAAGGTGGGAGAGGTGAAGGGCTGAGTTCCTCACCCCGATATAGGTGAAGCTGATGAAACATCCGAGCACACCCAGGCGGGACTCGCGCCGTTTCTGGAATTCAACCCATCGCTGGCGGCTCCCGCTGACCAGACGAACCTTCGCGCGGGTCTCTTCCAGACTCTGGTGGGCGAATTCTGCGCCCACGATGATCTCGCCTGAATGATCTTCCAACCGGAGATTGCGCAGTTGCAGGTTCAGAAGCTGTTCCGATTCCTCATCGTCGATTCTGATCCTCAGCTGGGTTCGGCCAGGCTTATGGAAGGTGCGTTCGCTTAGGCCCTTGAAGACCATCTTGCATCCGCCTAATGAAAGATCGCCGACTCGACACGGCAGTTCGAGCTCGTCAATGAGCAGGGTCGCATTGATCATCGCGGGCATGCGGGGCGTAACCCGCCGCTGCCTCTGCTCGAGCAATGCTCCGAGGACCGCCAGCAGCATGATGGTGTTCAGGCCCGACCAAAACAAAGTGATCGCAACCGGATAGATGTCATCCCGGTTTTGCAGTTGCATAAGCCGGTAAATACCGGCTGCAACCGTTCCAAAATTGATCAACGCCAGGACATAGAAGGGCGTTGCCAGGGGGGAGATAAAATTCCGCGAAAGCGTCTCTCCCTTTGGTGTGACGTTGAATGTCGGGGCTCGCGGGTTCAGGATGGTCGAAAAGATCGCCGGGACGGTGTAAACCGACTGTAAGAGTTCATACAGTTCAGACATGAACGCCCAACGGAACTTACCATAAAGGTAGTGTGATACGCTGAGAACCGTGACGACGTACGGAATCACATAGGTGGCGAACGTCTGCCAGTTGGCGGCATAAATCCGCAACCCGAAGAAAAGCAGGGCGGTTGGTGCCAGGAGGTAGGTCAGGCGGGCGAACGGAAAGAACCAAAAGATACAACTGTTAAAATAGCAGAGTCGCTGCGGCAGCGTCAGACCACGGATCAGGAGCGGGCACTTGAGCAGTAAAATCTGCACCATGCCCTGGGCCCAGCGGATTCGTTGTTTGATGAAGGCGCCCATCGTTTCCGGCGCGAAACCTGACAGGAGCGGAGTGGAGATGTAGGCGCTGTTGTAACCCTTGGCGTGAAGCGTCAACGCCGTTTCGGCATCTTCGGTGATGGTATCTCCCGAAAGTCCGCCCGTGATCTCCAGGTGACGGCGGCGCATGACCGCGCCCGAACCGCAGAAGAAAGCCGCATTCCAGAAATCGAGCCCCTTCTGAATCGCGCGGTAGAACATTTCGTTCTCACTCGGCATTTGGAAGAACGTGCCCAGGTTTTTCTCAACCGGGTCGGGGTTAACGAAGAAATGCGGAGTCTGGACGAGAAATAACTTTTCGTCCTGCGTGAATAAGCCGACGGTCTTTTCAAGAAAATCCACCGTCGGCATATGGTCGGCATCGAAGATGACCACCAGGTCGCCGCCCGTCCTCTTAAATGCCTCGTTCAGATTTCCGGCTTTGGCACCCCGGTTCGCCGGTCGCGTCAGGTAATGCGCCCCGAGCGTTTCGCACAACGCGGTCAACTCGCGCCGGCGTTTTCTGGCCGCCATCTTGGATTCCTCGCTGCCAGACTGGCATTTCTGATCGGTGCCGCCATCGTCGCACAAGTAGATCTTGCGCTTATCCTGCGGGTACCGCATCTGCAACGCAGACAGGAGGGTCGCTTCAAGAATGGCCGGGCTTTCATTGTAGCTCGGGATAAACACGTCAACCGTCGGCAGACCTTCCGGGGGCGGCAACGGGACCGGCTCACGTGTGATCGGGCTGATATTGATGAAGTTGCCGATCAGGAAAACGATGATTCCATAGAGTTCGGCCCCGTACAAAATCAGCGCGCAGGTAAAGCTGAGCCAATCGGTGAACTCGAGGGTGTACAGGGTACGCCAGAAGAAATATCGCAAGACGACGAACGTGGCGATCGCGAGGAAAAAAATGCGTGAGAGACGCCGATCATTGCGCGCCCGCTTGAAGGCGAACAGGAGCGCCAGCAGGCCGATCGAAAAACAGACCTGGGCGTGAGCATCGACTTGCGCAGACGACAGATACCCCAGGCCGGCCGCGGCCATAAACCAGAGCAGGCACAAAAGGGGGAGACCCCGGGACTTCGGTCCGGCAGTGTGCGTGCGTTGAATCGAAAGCTGAGCCGTTGACATATGCTTTGCCTGGACATCGGACCGAATCGGCGGTTCTTGAGTGCGGCAACGCGCCAAGAACCCCAAAATGTGCGCGAGCGATTCAGTTTCAGGCCAGGCGACGGGACGAGATCACCAGGAAAAAATCAGGCGATAGCCGGCAACATTGAATCCGCCAGAAACTTGGATTTTGTCACCATCAATTGCACCGCAGGTGGTGCGGAGCCGCTACAACTTAACCGCGAAAACCGCCGCCAACCCGGTTAAAAACGGGCGCAGGTCCGCGTGGCACCGCAAGCGCCACGCGGCGAGGCGTTGCGCAAGCGACGCGTTGGGGTCCGCAGAACGGTGGATTGAGGAACACGAGCGTTTCCCAACCGCGCGGTTCCGATTCGAAAAGGGGTAACAATCGGATCGCGATGATCGTGTTCCGGTCACGCGGGCCGGCGTTCTGGCGCAGGGCGTGGCAGAACTCGTGCGCGAGTTGAAAACTGTATTGCGCCCGACGAGTACCCTGAGCGGTTAAGCCGATTGCGATACGGCCGTCCGGGGTTCGTTTGAGATCAAGTTGCGGATCGTCTCCCCGACGGTACACCTCGATGCCGCCGAGTCGACTGTCCCGGCAATGCCGCCATGCGCCATTGGGGTCTGTCCCGAATGGCGCTAAGTTAAGGGTGGTTTCGGCCGGGTAGGTCGGGGCCGTCTCTTGACGCCGGGGGCGGAGCCCAGCAGGGCAATCTCACTGAGTTGGCGCATCTCGTGCAGCAGTTCTTCGAGCCGGCGGTGATTGGCAATGGCCTGCCGAAACGCGTCGGCCTGCGCGGCCGAAAGCGCCAGGGTCACCGTCTTGCCCTGGACTTTACGCGTCAGGCGCCAGGCGCGCGGGGCTTTGGGCATGAGGCTGCCCTGAACGATCCAGCCCAACTGGGCCACTTCGGCCTGCAGGTGGCGATAGCGCTGCTGGAGTCGGCGCAGTTCGGGGGGCGACAGCACCGGCTCAGTCATAAAAAAAGCTCGCGTTAGGGGGGCGTAGGCTTACGTCCCTAGATGCACGCTTCTGCCCTCCCCATTTTGCCCGGCTTTCAGGCCTTGCTCTTGGGCCAGGCTGCCCGCCGGGCGCGCCCCCAGGTGCCCCCGGCGGTGCTCCAGGCCAAATCGCTGAGCCAACTGCGGGCCCTCTTCGGCCTGTTGATCCCCGACAGCCGCTGGCAGGGCCTCCCGCGGGGCCCGTCCGGCCGGCAACGGCTCTTTACTCCCCTGATCACCTTCTGGGCGTTTTTGTCGCAAGTGCTTTCGGCCGATTCTGCCTGCCGCACCGCGGTGCGTAAAGTCCAAGCCTGGTGGATCCGGCAGGGCGGCGGGCCGATGTCGGCCAACACCAGCGCCTATTGCCAAGCGCGCGCCCGCTTGCCCGAGGCGACGCTCGAAGCCATCCACCAGCAACTCGCTGGCGGGATGGAAAGCGAGCTACCCGACCCGCACTGGTGGCGCGGCCACCAAGTTAAAGTCGTCGAGGGCACCACCTGTTCGATGCCCGATACGGCCCAAAATCAGGAGGCCTACCCCCAACCCAGCGGTCAGAAAGCCGACTGCGGCTTCCCGATGCTGAAGTTAGTGGGCCTCTTCTCGCTGGCCACGGGGGCCTTGTTGCACGCGGTGCACGGCCCGGTGCGGGTGCATGACGTGCAGCTATTTCGACAACTCTGGCACCACTTAGCCCCAGGCGATGTGCTGGTGGCGGACCGGGGGTTTTGCTCCTTTGGCTTGCTGGCCACCTTGCAGCAGCGGGGCGTCGATGGCCTCATGCGGCTGCATCAGGCCCGGCGCGTCAATTGGCGACGCGGCCAGCGCTTGGGCAAAGCGGATCGGCAACTGGCGTGGACCAAGCCGCGCGGCTGTCCCCGCACGCTGAGTGCCGAGCAGTTTGCGGCCTTGCCCGACACCCTGACGGTGCGCCAAGTGCGCGTCAAGGTCACCCTCAAAGGCTTCCGCCCCCGCAGCCTGGTGTTGGTGACCACCCTGCTGGATCCGGTCGCCTACCCGGCCGAGGCCCTGGCCGGCCTCTACCTGCAACGCTGGCAGGTGGAGTTGCATTTCCGCGAACTCAAAACCCTGATGCGGCTCGACGTGTTACGCTGCCGCTCGCCGCAGATGATCGGTAAAGAATTGTTGATGCACTTTATTGCTTATAACCTGGTGCGCGCCGTGATGCTGCAGGCGGCCCTTCAGCACCAGGTGGCCTTAAGCCGGCTCTCGTTCAAAGGCACGCTGGACGCCCTGCAGGCCTTTGCGGCCGTGCTGCAGGGGGGCGGCCTGAGCGTGCGTCAACAAGCCGCGCTGGAGAGCGAATTGCTGCGGCTGATTGCCTCCGATCCCGTGCGGGCGCGGCCTGACCGGGTCGAACCCCGGGCCAAGAAACGCCGGCCCAAAAACTACCAACTGCTGACCAAACCCCGCCACCAATTCGTCCTGACCCAACGCCGTAGCCGTCACAAAGCGCCCTTAACTTAGCGCCATTGGGGACAGGTCCACTTATTTACTTCACTGGTCAGACCTGAGAGGGACAGGTCTGTTTGTTTGGTGGAAAACGTTGGTTCAGCTGGGACCGGTTTTGCTTTTTGAGGAAATCAACCGTTTGATTGGCTTATGACGCCCCTCGGACCCGTCCCTCATGATTTGACAGGTTTTTTTTGCGCGGCGACCGTCGCCGAACTGCGGGAAAAAGGGATGATGACAGTCGCCGGGGCCGACCGGCCGGTGTTGCTCTGCTGGCATGAAGGCGTCGTTTTTGCCCTGGATGATCGCTGCCCCCACATGGGATTCCCGCTGGCCAAGGGCAGTGTGCGCGACGGCATCCTGACGTGCCATTGGCATCACGCCCGGTTCGATCTCCGCAGCGGATGCACGTTCGATTTGTGGGCCGATGATACCCCAAGCTTCGAGGTGCGTGTCGAAGGCGAAAACGTCTGGGTGGCGCGCCAGCTCCGGCAAAAGGCCGACGCGGCATTTTACGCCGCCCGTCTCCGGCGGGGCCTGGAGCAGGGAATCGGGCTCATACAGGCAAAAGGGATCGTTGCCTTGCTGGCCCAGCGCGAACCGGTGGAAACCATCGTGGGCCAGGTCGCCGAGTTCGGCGCGCGGCATCGCCGGACCTGGCGAGACGGGATGACTCTCCTGACCATCGCCGCCCGGCTGAGTTCCCGATTGAGCGAAACCACCCGGGTTTATGTTCTGGCGCTCGCGGCGCGAACGGTAGGACAGAATTGCGCCGGCCAAGCCCCGCGGTATTCTCCAGGAGGGTTCGGCGGAGAATGCTTTGATGAGGACCGGCTCAGTCGCTGGATGTTTCATTGGGCGAAGGTGCGTCATGATGACGGGGCGGAGAGGACCTTGCTGACGGCGCTCGAATCCGGTCTGGGCCGCGACGCCGTTCATCGCCTGGTTTTTGGCCCTCTTCAGGCGCGAATCTACGCCGATAGCGGCCACGCGCTCGACCTGTCCAACAAAGCCTTCGAACTTCTGGAGGTTATCGGCTGGCAACACGCCGCCGTGGTGTTGCCGCTCATTGTGGAGAACCTGACCCAGTCACAGTCCGAGGAAGAAAGCGGCAGTTGGCGCGCGCCGACGGATCTGATCGAGCTGATTCGAGCAGCTGAGGATGCGCTTCGTGCAGGTCCGAAGCCCGTGAAGTCAGGGGGTGCCTGCCGCCGCGAATTTTATCGGATCTTCCTCGGCGAAGATCCCCGGGCGATTCTTGGGGCGATTACGGAAGCCGTTCGGCAGGGTACGTCGCCGGAGGCAATCGCCCGTCACCTTGCGCTGGCGGCGGCCTGGCGGCTGGCGTGTTTTCCTGAATCGAATGATATCGCGGATTGGTTTGCTCCCATGCACACCTTTTCATTCTGCCATGCCCTTCACCAGGTGCTGGGCCGGAGCGAGGGAGAAACTGAGTTGGTGCGCGGATTGTTTCATGCCGCCATGTCAATCTATACGGACCGCTTCCTCAACATCCCGCGGGCCCCGTTGCCGGGCGAAAGACCGTTAGATCAGCTTCCAGATACACCAGACGAATTTCGGGAAGCGATGCTCTCCGCGCTGGACCAGAGGCGGGGCTGGGCGGAACTGCCGCGCTTGGTGACCGGCTATCTGCGCCGGGGCCACCCGGAGGAGGGTTTGATCGACGCGCTGGCGTTTGGTACAGTGCGTGAGGACCTCGACTTCCACATGCTGCAGGTGCTTGATGCCGGGATTACAGAAGCCGCAACGTGGCCGCAGGGCTGTGCAGAGCGCGAACTGTTGTATGCGGCCGTGGCACGCCACCTGGCTGCACATTGCCCCACAACGCGCAGTTCCGGCCAAGCGGTTGCCGTCGCCTTGCGGCTGCATCGAGGCGACGAACTGCATGCCGGTTGATGAAGGTAGTTTCCTGAAAGGCTTCCTTATGAATTCTCTCAAATTCGCCGCTCTCGGCGACGTCAAAAAGCTCGGGTTCAGCGTACCGGAGGCCACCGGGCGCCTCGTTCGTTTCGCGTACGTTGAAAAACGGCTGATGTTTTTCTGTGCCGCCCGCATGGTCGACGTCCGCGATCGTGACCTGAAGGTTTACCTCGGCCGGTTACAGTACCAGGCGGCGAGCCGTGCAGACGCGTTACGGGGACGGCTGCGCGAGATGCGGATGCCGAAAATCAAAATCGACGCTTTTTCCGATCCTGCGCTCGAGATCCTCGCCGACGAAGCTATGCATGCAGGTAATGACGCGGAGGTGGTAGCGATTCTCCATTGGCTGCATGCCGGCCTGGAAGGAGCCTACCGCGGTTATCGCGGCACGACTAACCCGCTGGCGGATGCGCCGACCTGCGATCTGCTTGACTCCTTTGAGAATTCGCTCCGTCGCGTGGTCGAGCGCCTGGATGCCTGTCTTGATGAGGTTGGCCCGGAAAAGTCCGGGAGCGCGGCAGCAGACCTGCTGGGGCCGTACCTGAGCGCAGCCGGAGGGTGGGGAGGGACGCATCCCAGGTCCGAGCTTCCACCCCGCCAGCGGTCAATCGAACCGTTCAGAATCCCCCGGCAACCCGGCCGGGATGTTTCGTCCCCTCGGGTCTGGGATTTCGTAAAACCGGCCATGGAGGACGTTGAGGCGCACCTTATCTACATGATGGGAATCCGCCTTTCGGAGATCAACGTGGCCGAAGGCTTGAGCCTGGTGCTTTGCGAAACGCCGGGCATGCCGTGGGAATTTTACTTCGACATTTCACGCCACCTCTGGGATGAGGTCCGGCACTCGTTGATGGGTGAGGCCGCCATTGAGTCGACCTTCAGCTCGAGGGACGCCGTGCCGATGCGGGATTACGAGAGCGTCTACTGCATGGAAGCCACCCCGCTGGAGCAGTACGCGACGCTTGGGCTGGAAATTGAAGGTGGGCAAATGAAATACCCGGTTGGAAAGCGTGGCGAATGGGAGTTTTGCCGGGATGCCGCCCGCCATGCCTTGATGACGACGTTTCAGGATTACGATTGGGCGGATGAAGTGCTGCACGTCAACCTGGCTAAACGGCGGTTATCCGAGTGGTTTCCCGACGGGACGGAGCGACTCGGCCATCTTGCAGCGCAGGGTAAGGCGCGCCGGAGCGCGGTGAAGAACCGGCAGCAGCCGGTGGCGTTGGATCGGCCCGCGGCGGCAGTGCCCGTACGGGACTGATACGGACGGATTTTCGTCCCGAGTCAGGAGAGGGTGGACAGCAAGTCCTGTGGCGCCCCGGCCTGGAAAGGCGGGGGAACCCAAAGACTTTGATCACGGCCATGGCCACGGCCAAAACCATCGGCCCGGCTTGGCGGGAAGCTTCGAGAGCGCCTGCTTCGCATCCGCGTTGCCGCTGCCGGCGGCCTGCTGATACCACTCGCGAGCTTGGGCGTAATCCCGGGCCACGCCTTGGCCGTTCCGGTACAGCACGCCCAGGTTGTACATCGCAGCGGTGTTACCGGCTGCGGCCGCTTTTTGATACCACTGCCGCGCCTGGACATAATCCTGCCGCACGCCCCAGCCGTTGTGATACAGGTAACCCAGGTTGGCCATCGCGTCCGCGTTGCCATCCTCGGCGGCTTTCTGGAACCACTGGCGTGCGCGGGCATAATCCCGGGGACCGCCTTCGCCGTTCCGGTAGAGCTCGCCCAAGCTGCTCATGCCATACGCGTTGCCGGCCTCGGCGGCTTTCTGGAACCATTGGCGCGCCTGGGCGTAATCCCGGGGGCCGCCTTCACCGTTCCGGTACAGCACGCCCAGATTAACCATAGCAGGTGCGTTGCCGGCCTCGGCAGCCTTCTGGAACCACAGGCGCGCCTGGGCATAATCCCGCGCCCCACCCTGGCCGTTCCGGTACAACCCGCCCAAGTTGTACATCGCGGGTGCGTTGCCGGCCTCAGCCGCCTTCTGGAACCACTGGCGCGCCTGGGTGTAATCCTGAGCCCCGCCCCAGCCTTTGCGGTACAGCCAAGCCAAACTGTACATGCCCTCCGCGTCACCGGCCTCGCCGGCCTTTTGGTACCACAGGCGCGCCTGGGTGTAATCCTGAGGTCTGCCCCACCCTTTCTCGTACAGGCCCCCCAGGTTAGTCATCGCAGCCGCGTTACCGGCCTCGGCGGCTTTTGAGTACAACTCATAGGCTCGGCCATAATCCTGGGGAACCCCACGGCTGTAACAATACAGCTCGCCCAACTGGTTCATGGACTCCGTGTCACCGGCGTCGGCGGCCTTCAGCAGGAGCGGCAGCGCCGTTGCGTAATCCTTGGCGTCAAGGTAGGGCCTGGCCTCACCAAGTCCTTCCGCACCTGCGGGGGTCGACCCTGGCGCAGCCTCGCTGAGTGCAGGTAACAAGCCGGGCGAAACCCCGTTCGCCGCAGGGGTTGGACCCGGTGTCGTCTCGTTGGCCAACGGCGCCGGGCCTGGCGCGACCGGACTGACTGCAGGCGCCGGGCCGGGTGAAGGCTGGTCAACTGCAACCGCCGGGCTGGACGCAGCCTGGCTGACCGCCGGAACCGGGCCCGGCAGAGTTTTTTCGGCGGCCACTGCGGTTGGGCTCGGCGCGGCTTGACTGACTGCCGGAAGCGGGCTTGGTGCAGCCTCGCCGGCGGCCTCGGTTGGGCTGGGTGCAACCTGGATGACTGCAGGCATCGGGTTCTTTACGTCAGGCGCAGGAGTACTGATAATTTTGGTAGGAACAGTGTTAGTCGTATTAGTACTATTATCCGTAATAGCAGGCGGAGGTGGGGTCGAGGGCGGTGTAGGCCCCACGGAAACAGACGGCGGCCGTCGTGCCTCGAAAAAAAGCGTCATGCCCAGCAAGAGAACCGCAGCCGCAATTCCAGTAGCAACCAACGGCCGCCTCAACATTGGATGAGTTGTGGCGCCCGTTTCGGCCGGGTCCGGATCTTCCTTAACGACCTGGATGGGGGGCTTCACGGGTTCCGGCGGGAGGCTGGTAGCAGTTGTTGATTTTCCAACCGCCAAACCTTTCAGGCTCCGGTGAACGTTCCTGGCGTTCCCATCAGGCGATGAAGGGGCCCCGGAACCGGCATTAGTGCCCTGCAGCGTTTGATCCCCGGGCGGTTTCGCCGCGGTTAGAGGTTCGGTATCGAGATTTGGCTGTCCGCTTGAAGGTTTTGCTTCCTCGGGTTTCGAGACCTGCTGACTCCATCTAGTGGGGAACCTTACAGGAATAGAGGGAGCGGGCGGAGGAGGTTCCGCTTCCGCCGGTTGCAACACCTGGTGGCGACGTGCAGCTTCCAGGCCTTCTTTCGCACCCTGGTCAGTTTGCTGCCGTTCCTGGTGTACCAGCAACTGCTGCTCGGCGTTTAAGCTCGCCTGTTCCTCGTGCCGGGGCTCACGCCGCACGGCCTCCTGCTCCCGCGGGCCGGCTTGCAACGGTTCCCTGTCAGTCTGCGCGCGGCGCGCTATATCGACGGGCGCCTGCTCCTGACGATCGCGCCGATCTTGGGTTCGAACGGTCTTCAACGCTCGCTGGACGGCGCCGGTCAGTTGCTCCAAATCATCCAGGAATTGATCCGGGCTGACGTTGATCGCTCGCCGGCGAACCAGCGCTTTTAATTCGTCAGGGAGTTCGCCGGATCGGGGCATCAACGCGCCCTCCACCAGCACGGGGATTACGCGAATGCCGCGCTTAAGGGCGGTCCCGATCTCGGTCCGAACAAAATCCTCCGGATCATCCAGCCGCCGTTTTCCTTCTTCGTCAGAAGCATCCAGCCAACGTTTGCCGATTATGGCGATCAAGACGTCGCAGGAAGGGTTCCCGTCTTTTGGGCCGGGTTCTGCAGGGTTGATCTCCGGGGCAGCATTGGCGTCCATTGAGATCCGGTTTTGGGCACAGTGTGTGGATAAGCGGTCGTACACGCGTCCTGCCTCTGACGAAGCGTCATCGGGACGATAAACGATGAAGATCTGTCCGCTCATGTTTGCGAGGTTCCATTTGCTGCTGAGTTAGAGTAGGTCCTCTGGCCAGCGGCGGATCATCCGGCCGCGGCCGGTTGGACAAGTGAGGTTGCCGGCGTGAGTTTCGCGAGCGAGCCACCAAGAAGTTAGAAAAAGGATTACAAATCGTCAATACCATCGGCACAGAAAATGATTTCTGTGCAGCGCGTGCGCGCGTGTAATCACGTGATCGGTGATTGCCGGTCTATTAGTGCGGCGGGGTGAGCGCGATCCCGGTAATGATGCGCTCGACGGCATCGATCGTCGTCTGCTTAGGTTCGATGTCGTCGGCCACCTTTCTGCCGCGCCGCAGGACGATGATGCGATCCACCACCTGAAACACGTGGTAGATGTTGTGGGCGATGAAGATGCAGGAATGCCCGGAGTCGCGGGCGTTCCGGACGAAGCGCAGCACTCCCTGGGTCTCCTGAACGCCAAGGTTGTTGGTCGGCTCGTCGAGGATGATCAGGTCGCTCTCGAAATGCATGGCGCGGGCGATGGCGACGGATTGCCGCTCACCGCCTGAAAGTGCGCTGATGGGGGTGGTCGGCGGGATGTCTTTGGTAATACCCACCTGCCTGAGGAGCTGGCGTGCGGCCTCATTCATGGCGTGTTGATCGAGCCGGCCGAAAAGGCGTGGGCCCTTGACCGGTTCGCGTCCCAGGAACAGGTTGCGCGCAATTGAGAGCTGGGCCACAAGCGCCGAGTCCTGGTAGATCGTCTCGATTCCGTGGGCGATAGCATCGGTCGTGGTGCGGATGTCTACCTTGTTGCCGCGGATGTAGATATCCCCGCTGTCGGCCCTGAGCGCACCGGAAAGGATCTTGATCAACGTCGATTTGCCGGCGCCGTTGTCGCCCAGCAGACCGACGATTTCGTTCGGGCGCACGGACAGGGTGACGTCATTGAGCGCCTGCACGCGACCGAAGTACTTGTTGATGCGCTCCATGCGCACGAGTTCGTCCGCCATGATCCTCAGGTGCCGGCGTGGTGACGGCGTTCGAGCCAGGAATGAAGCGCCATCATGGCGAGGATGATGGCGCCGATGAAGATGTTGTAGGCGAGGCCGGGGACGCCGACGAGGACGATGCCGTTACGCATCATGCGCAGGATCAGCACGCCGATGACGGTGCCGATGATGGTGCCGCGCCCGCCGTTGAGGGCGGTGCCCCCGATGACCACCATCGCGATCACCTCGAGCTCGTAGCCGGTCCCGCTGTTCGGGTTGGCGGCTGAGACCCGGATCGAACTGGTGACGCCGGCGTATGCCGCGATCACCGCGGTGAGGATGAACAGGATGCTTTTGGTGCGCGTTACGCGCACGCCGCGCGCGCGGGCGGCTTCCGCGTTGCCGCCGGCGGCCTGAATCCAGTTTCCCGCTTTTGACCTGGTGAGCACGTAATGGAGGAGAAGGGCGAACAGGAGAAACCAGAGCAGCGACGCGTAGAGGTGCAGTTCGCCGGCTGCGAATTCGCCGACGATGACTCTCATCAGCCACGAGTTGGCCGTCCAGGTCCTTTGCGGGAAACCGCTGGTAAGGTAGAGAGCTGTTCCGCGCACAACCAGCAGCATGCCGAGCGTGACGAGGAACGAGGGGATCTTCAGGCGGGTAACAAACCAGCCGTTAATAGAGCCGATGACGGCGGCGAGCGCGATCGCGATCAGGAATCCCCCCTCCAGGGAGGCGGTGTGAGTGTTATAGAACGTCCACATCACCACGGGGGCAAAGCCGAAGACCGAGCCTACCGACAGGTCAAACTCCCCGGAGGTCATCAGCAGGGTCATGCCCAGCGTGATCATGCCCAGTTCGGGAGTGAAGGCCAGCAGGTTGCTGATGTTGCCCGGCGACATGAAGGCCGGAGACCGCGCGGTGAAGACGGCGGTTTCCAGGACGAGCAGGACGAACGGTCCGAACTCAGGCCTGGAAACCAGCCGTTGGAGGGGTGAGGGCAATCGCAAGCGTATGCAGGTCCGAATCCGTGCCGTTACTTATGTTCTTTGGGGGCCGAACTTTGCATGATCTTGAGGTAGTTTGCCGCCTTATCCTTTTCGTAGAGGGTCCCGACGCTGATATCGAATCCGGGCGGAATACCGCTGGCCGCCATTGCCGCCATCGACAGGGCCATGTAGCTGGTGGCCTGCGGATCCTGCCACATGGCCGCATTTACGTAACCATCCAGAACTTCCTGGGCCGTGTCGGGTGAGTTGCCCCAGCCGACGACCGGAATGCTGCCGGCCTTGACCCCAACCTGGTCGAACACGCGCTTTATGCTGCCGGTCACCAAGTCACCGAGACCGATGATTGCCTTGATCCGGTTGCGGTTGGCGGTCAGATAGTCCGACATGCGGGTAATGATCTCAGCCTGATCGAGGGTAGCCTCGGTGATTTCATCGGTTACGCCCAGGGGTTCAAACACGGTGGTGATCCCCTGAGTCTCAAGCGTCTGGTAGGTGGCACCGGGAACCTCTACCGGCATCCAGACAAAATCGCCCTTTTTGATAAAACCGTGATCGACCAGGTACTGGGCCCAACGACGGCCGATGGCGACGTTGTCCCCGCCCACGTAGGCGTCCCGGCCACTGGTCTTGTCTTCGGTATTCATGATGATGACCGGGATGCCGGAAGCGTGGGCCTCGGCGATGACCTTCGTGAGGCTGCCCGGATCCGGGGTGCTGGTGACGATCCCTCTTGCCTTGGCGGAGATGGCCGCGCGGATCGCTTCCTGGTGCGACGGAACGTCGCCGCTGTGAAATGACGTGCGAACCTCGTTTCCGGTGTCCTTACCCCACTGCTCAGCGCCTTGCAGAAAGTACGTCCAGACCGGGTCGGTCGGGGCGCCGTGCGACACCCAGTAAAAAACCCGTTTTGCGTCCTGGGCTAAACCGGCGAAAGGAGCTGACAGCGGCACGACGGCGCCGAGCATCAGCAGGAATAGGCGTAATCTTTTAAGCATGGGGGTGCTCTTTCTGGTAAAAGGCCTTAATGCGGGGCCTGCTCTTCCAAGCCCCGACGGGGGGTAGCGTCGCAACATAGCCGAACGTGGCGTTACCGTCAGCAGAATTCGTCCGGTACGGAATTCGACGCAAACTTGCAGCTGCGCTTGACCTCAAGTAGGGATCAGCAGTCGTTTGACACGCTACCGCCTCGGCGGCGTCGTCCTGGGCCCGACGCATGGGGACGTCATGCGGGGCGGGGTTGACGTGAACGAAAGCCGAATCATGCGAGAAAACCTGATTAAAGCTTCCTGGCAGCGCGATGAACCGGTCGTGAACGGCTGGCTAACCCTGCCCACCAGCATCACGGCGGAGGTCATGGCGCACGAAGGCTGGGATTCGCTTACCATTGACCTGCAGCACGGCCTTATCGATTACCAGACCGCAGTAACGATCCTGCAGGGGATTTCCACGACAAATACCGTGCCCCTGGTAAGGGTCCCTTGGCTGGAGCCCGGCATCATCATGAAGGTACTGGACGCGGGCGCGTACGGGGTAATCTGCCCGATGATCAATTCGGCGGAGGAAGCGGCGCGTTTTGTGGCGTGCTGCCGGTATCCGCCGGCGGGTATACGCAGTTGCGGGCCGATCCGGGCGAACCTTTATGCGGGTCCTGGGTACGTGGCAGGGGCGAACGATCACGTCGTGACGATGGCCATGATCGAGACCCGCCCGGCCCTGGATCAGCTCGATGAAATTCTTTCCGTGGATCACCTGGATGGCATCTACGTCGGACCGTCCGACCTTTCAATCTCGCTCGGTTATCCGCCGCGTCTGGACAGCGAGGAACCGGAGGTGGTGGCGGCGATCGATCTCATTGTGGCACGGGCGCGCGAGAATAAGATTTTTGCCGGGATTCACACCGAGTCGCCCGCGTACGCTCAAAAAATGATTGAGAAGGGATTCCGGTTTGTGACGATCGCCTCGGACCTGCGGCTGTTGACCAGCAAGATTGCCGAGGTTTTGCAACCGTTCGGAAAAATCCGGCCGGGTACGGTCGAGCGCGTTTCCCCCGTGGGACGGGGACCGTACTGAGGGGCGGGAGCAGCGTGAACGAGGTTGGATCAGGGGATGAGCAAGATCGTTATCACTGACCCGGTACCGCCGGCGGCGCTCGGGGTGTTGGCGCAACGCCCTGACGTGCTGACGGAACTGGCGGTCGGCACAAGGAGCGAAGACGAGCTTGCCGCCCGGGTAGCCGAGGCGGACGCGATCCTCGTCGGTCTGACGCCGATCACCGCCAAAGTCATCGAGTCGGCGCCTAAGCTTAAGGTGGTCTCCCGCCGTGGGGTGGGCTATGACAACGTGGACCTGGCGGCGCTGCGCCGGCGCAACGTTCCCCTGGCGATTGTGGGGACCGCCAACTCGTCGAGTGTGGCTGAACACACCCTCTTTTTCATCCTGGCGCTGGCCAAACAAGCGATCGTTTACGACCAGGCGGCGCGGACCGGGAACTGGGACCTGCGCGAAAGCAGGTCTGCCGTGGACGTGCTTGATAAGGCGCTTTTCCTGGTCGGCTTCGGAAGGGTAGGGCAGGCCGTGGCACCACGGGCGGCAGCGCTCGGAATGAACATCATCGTTTACGATCCGTTCGTGGACTTGCTGCCGGTCCGGAACGCTCCGGTCCGTTTTGTGGACAACTTACGGGAAGGGCTGGGGGCTTGTGATTTCGTCAGCGTACACGTCCCGCTGACCCCGCAGACGCGTGACTTGATCGGGGCCGAGGAGTTAGGTCTGATGAAGCCGGGCGCTTTCGTAATTTCCACGGCCCGCGGCGGGATCGTCAATGAGGCGGCCCTGGTAGATGCATTGAGCAGCGGCCGGATCCGCGGGGCGGGGTTAGATGTGTTTGTGGAGGAGCCTTTGCCCGCGAGCCATCCGCTGGTTAAGCTCGAAAACGTGATTCTCTCACCGCACACTGCCGCGCTGACGCGCGAGTGCGCCGCCCGCATGGACCGGGTGGCAACTCAGAATTGTCTCGACGCCATCGACGGCAGATTGGATCCGGCGCTGATCGTGCCGAACAGGTAGGTTCGGATTCCCAGGTCCGGGGACGACCGGGACCGGATGCGGCTCTATTCGTATGTATCGTAGTCCTTGGTCGCCCAATCCGTCGAGTTTCGGATCAACGCATCGAGGAGGAGGCTGTTGACGTATTTCGCGTCGTAGAAAAAGTCGGTCGGAATCACGCGATCGAGGCGAACGGCCAAAAAGGAGCTGATTCCGAGCACTTTGGTTTGGATGTATAGCCAAAGCAGGTCCGTAGTACTGGCCGTGGTCAGGCTGGCCTCGTCTGGAAAAAACTCGGGGAAACTATTCAGCGTCGTTTTGGGGCTTTTCTCGACACGTCCGGTCACCTTCCCAATCGTCTCCGTGGTCTCCTTGGTCATCCCCCGATTCGAATGCTCGCGTAATGCGGCCCCGATCAGGATTGGTTTTTTCGGCACGACTCCCGGCAACGGTTCCGCTTCAGGGAGGGGCAACCGTACCCGCAAGTCCTTTTTGGACTCAAGCAGGCCGTTGATCTCACCGGACTTTGCTTCGTCGAGGTTGTTGAGGACGCCCCGGTCGCGCAAATAAATCTTCATTGCGGCCGCCTGATGGCATGCGCAAGAGAAGGCCGCACAGGTGATCCCGCGGTTAACGCTCAACGGCGCACTCGTCTTCAGTCGATACGTCCATTTCATAAGCCGAACCAGGCCGGCAGCTTCGATCGGGATGCTTGCGATCGAGGTAGTTTGCATCATCGCGGAGAATCGGTTGGCCCGGAGCCCCTTGGTTGCGCTCTCCTTGGAGCCAGGGTAGCTGCCGTAGGGTGTGGTTGTGGCGGTGTTCTGGTTGATCGTTCGATCGGCGGCCCAGACTTTGGCTGCCTTTGCCGCTTCCGCCGCCAGATCTCCGCTCCGGCGGGCGTGACGGTACTTAGGCATATCCTTCCAGGCGCTTATGCCTTCGATCATGACCCCGTCGGTGGACGAATGAATGAAAGCGGGCAAATTTGATGGTGAATCCGCCGGGGCCAAATAAATCGTGACATGCAGCGGACGGTTCACGCCGGGTAGATAAGTGATAATGAGGTCACCGGTTTTGAACCCTTGGACAGCGTCTTTGAGGGCTGACATAAATTTCTCCTCGGCTGACGGGTGATCAGCTCTTAGAGACAGCCCTCCAGGCTAGGCCGCCACCGGAGGTTTGTCCAGCGTGTGGACGGCTTTCAGAAACGCCGCGGGATCGGGTCGTATATGTCATAGAACCGTCCGCAGTTCCTTCATCGGCTACAGTGACGTTTGATTTGCGACGCGGCGGGCATTATGTGTGCACAACCGGCGTTTTGGACGGACGGGGCACGTCCTCACCGGCACGGCTTTACCCTCCCGGACGATGATGATGGAGACCGGCTCCGCAGATTCGTTGGTGCGGGCAGCTTACCGGCGGCCTCAAGATGGGGGAGGCGTGCGGTGCAGCAGCGGGACCATTTATGAAAGAGGAAGTACGTTGCATAGGGGTGATCGGCCTTGGGGCGATGGGCATGGGGGTAGCCCAATCACTGTTGCGCGCGGGCCTGACGGTGCACGCGTATGATGTACGGCCGGAGGCGGTCCAGAAGGTCGTCGATGCGGGCGGACGCGGCGCGGAGTCGCCGGCAGCGCTTGCGGCTGAGGTGGAAGCGGTTCTGATCCTGGTGGTCAACGCGCAGCAGACTGAAGCCGTTTTGTTCGGTCAGGCGGGGGCGGCGTCGCGGCTCAAACCCGGATCGGTGGTGATCGCCAGCGCGACGGTCTCGCCGGAATTCGCGGTCTGGTTGGGCGAGCGGCTGCAGGCCATGAATTTGCACTTAATCGATGCGCCGGTCTCGGGCGGCGTGGGTAAAGCAGCTTCCGGGGAGTTGTCGGTCATGGCGTCCGGCGCACCCGAAGCGTTCGCCCGGTGCGAGGGAGTATTCAAGGCGATCGCGAGCCGGGTGCACCGGTTGGGCGACAAGCCGGGCCAGGGTGCGACGGTCAAGATGATCAACCAGCTCCTGGCGGGCGTGCACATCGCAGCGGCTGCGGAGGCGATGGCCCTCGGGTTGCGGGCGGGCGCGGATCCCGCCGAACTCTACGAGGTAATCTGCAGCAGCGCCGGGAACTCGTGGATGTTCCAGAACCGCGTGCCTCATATTCTGGCCGGCGATTACACGCCGTTATCAGCGGTTAATATTTTTGTGAAAGACCTCGGGATCGTGCTCGATTACGCCAAGGCGAAGGTCTTTCCCTTGCCGCTGTCGGCGGCAGCGCATCAGATGTTTCTGCAGGCGTCGGCGGCAGGTTTGGGCCGCGAGGACGACTCGGCGGTGATCAAGGTCTTCCCGGGCATCGAACTTCCGGCGGCAAATAAAACGGCAGGCAGCTGACGCAAAGGTTTCGAAAAGGAAAATCCCCATGGCTGCAATCCTTGGATGCATCGCGGACGATTTTACCGGCGGTACCGACCTCGCCGGTATGCTCGTCAAGCACGGGATGCGCACCGTCCAGATGATCGGCGTGCCGGAGGCGGAACCGTGTCCGGCGGACGTCGATGCGGTCGTGGTCGCCCTCAAATCGCGGACCAATCCGGCAGCCGAAGCGGTCAGGGAATCCCTGGCGGCGCTCCGGTGGTTGCAGGAAGCCGGGTGTAAACAATTCTATTTCAAATACTGTTCGACGTTCGATTCAACTCCGCAGGGCAACATCGGTCCGGTAGCTGAAGCGCTGATGGACAGACTGGGCGCAGACTTCACGATCGCCTGCCCGGCGTTTCCCGCCAACCGGCGTACGATCTATCAAGGGTACCTGTTTGTCGGGGATGTGTTGCTCAACGAAAGCGGGATGCGGCACCATCCCCTTACGCCGATGACGGACGCCAACCTGGTGCGTGTGCTGCAGGCGCAGGTTAAGCGACGGGTTGGCCTTGTCGATTATGGCACGGTGTCCCAAGGGGCGGGCGCGATCGGTGAGCGATTTGCGAGCTTGCGCAAGGACGGGTGCGGCTTTGCGGTCGTAGATGCAGTGTCAAATGAGGATTTGGTCGGGCTCGGCGCGGCGTGTGCCGGTCTGCCGCTGGTCACCGCGGGTTCCGGCCTGGCGGTGGGACTGCCGGAGAATTTTCGCCGAAAGGGTCTGCTGGCGGGGAATGTGGTCGCCGATGCGTTACCCGCCACGGGAGGTTTGCGGGCCGTGATTGCGGGCAGTTGTTCCATTGCCACGCAGGGTCAGGTGGCCCGGATGCGCGAACGCCATCCGGCGTTTCAGGTTGATCCGATAAAGCTGGCAGGCGGCGGTGACGTGGCCGGTGCGGCGCTGGAATGGGCGGCGGACCGGGTCGGCCGGGAACCGGTGCTAATCTACGCCACGAGCACGCCGGAGGCGGTGAAGGGAGTGCAGGCGCAATTGGGGGCGGCCAGGGCGGGGGAACTCGTTGAAGCGGCGCTCGCGACCGTGGCCTGCGGGTTGGTTGAGCTTGGCGTGGGACAATTGATCGTGGCCGGCGGCGAGACGTCGGGGTCGGTGGTGAAAGCTCTCCGCGTCAAGGGACTGCGGATCGGGCCGGAGATCGATCCCGGCGTGCCGTGGACCACGGCCCTTCAGGCCGAAAGCGCTCACGAGCGGCCCTTGGCGCTGGCGCTCAAGTCCGGCAATTTCGGCACGCCCGATTTTTTTCTAAAAGCCTGGAGTTACCTTTCATGAGTACGATGATTCAGACCAACAGCGACGAAATGCGGCTGCGCGAACAGATCGTCGAGTTCGGCCGTTCGATTTTCGACCGGGGTTTGACGGCCGGCAGCAGCGGCAACCTAAGCGTGCGGCTGGAGGACGGCTGGCTGCTCACGCCAACCAATGCGTCGCTCGGCAGGCTTGACCCGGCGCGTCTGGCCAAGCTGGATTGGAAAGGCAACCGGGTATCGGGTGATGCGCCGTCCAAAGAAGCGTTCCTGCACCGGGCGATGTACGAAGAACGGCACGGGGCAGGGGCCATCGTTCACCTGCATTCGACGCACTCGGCTGCCATCTCGTGCATGGACGGGCTGAACCCGGCCGACTGCCTGCCGCCCCTTACTGCCTATTATGTGATGAAGATCGGCAGATTACCGCTGATCCCGTATTACCGGCCGGGCGATCCTGCCTTGGGAGAAGCGATTCGCGGCCTGGCGGGCAAACATTCCGCCGTGCTGCTCGCGAATCACGGGCCGGTCGTGTCGGCCAATACGCTGGAAGCGGCCGTGTACGCAGTTGAGGAGCTGGAAGAAACGGCCAAACTGTTTTTGCTCCTGCGGAATGCGCCTACCCGCCCGCTGAACGCCGAGCAGGTCCAAGAACTAAAAACAGCGTTCAAACTGGACTTCTAACTCCCGCAATCCGCGCTTTCCGCCCCCGCCGCGTCCTATGCCGAAATTCGCCGCGAATCTGACGATGATGTTTAACGAAGTGCCGTTTCCGGAGCGGTTTGCCGCCGCGTCAAAGGCCGGTTTTACGGCGGTTGAATTCCTTTTTCCTTACGACTATCCGCCCCAAGAGGTAGCGCAGTGGCTCAAAGAGAGCAGGCTGGAAAGCGTGCTGATCAATCTGCCGCCGGGCAACTGGGCAGCGGGCGAGCGGGGGATGGCCGCGTTGCCCGGGAGAGAAGACGAATTCAGGGCCGGGGTCCGCACCGGGCTTGAGTACGCTCGCGCCCTGGGCACGCCGTGTCTTCACGCCATGGCCGGGCTGATCCCGGCGGGGGCAGACCGCGAGCGGCATCGGGCAGTGTACATCGGTAATTTACGGTTCGCCGCCAAAACACTCGCCGGGGAGAATCGAATGCTCCTCGTCGAGCCGATCAACACCCGCGACATGCCCGGTTATTTCCTGAATACTCAGGGTGAGGCGCACGCCATCTGCGAAGAAGCGGGTGAGCCAAACCTCAAGGTGCAGATGGATTTGTACCACGTGCAAATTGGGGAAGGTGACCTCGCCGTAAAATTGCGCCGCTACCTGCCGCGCGTCGGCCACATTCAGATCGCCAGCGTACCCGAACGCAATGAGCCGGACGACGGTGAGGTGAATTACCGTTACCTGTTCCGCCTGCTGGACGAGTTAGGCTACGAGGGGTGGGTGGGTTGCGAATACCGTCCGCGCGCCGGCACGGAGAATGGGCTGGATTGGTTCAGGGGGACGAAGCAGTGAGCAAGGTGCTGGCCCTGGTTGTTGTCGATTTCTGTGTCCGATGCCTGGCTGCGCCCTGGGATGCTCTGCTTAAGGCTTGGCGAGCGGTTGCGAGCCGCGGCGGTCAACCGGTTCGCCCGGCCCGCGGGGCGGGGCCCGGCTGGTTTGGTGCCGCCGTCGCCGGCCTCAGCCTGGCGCTGGCCCCGGCTATCCCGGCCCAGACGGTGCGGGACGAAGCGCCCCTGCTTGACGATGCGCGGGCCCCGTTCGTCTACGAAGCGCAGGCCGAACTGCCGTCCCCGCCCGAAGACTTGGCCGGCTATGTTTCTTCAGCTTACCGGCGCTCGACCGATGAGTTCGAACAACACGCCCTATTGGAGAGGATCAAGCCGGCTATCGAGCGGCGCATCGCCGAAGCGCGGGCGACCAAACGCTTCATGGTTAAGTTCCCTTACCCGCTGCCGACCTACGACTTTGAGCGGCAAGGGTTCCGTACGCCGCTGAGCGAAACGCATTACCCGACCTTTGATAACGGCACGTACGTCGTGAGGTTTACCAATGGGGCCGACCTGGACTTCATTCCCTTTGAGCAAGCGCAGGCGAGGTACCTGGAACCGGCGTTGCGCGCCAGCGGCCGGCAGGCGGTGCTTCGCATCTACGGGGCGCTGAAGGAATGCCGGGAGGAGCCCATCAACGGCTCGGATCGCAAGGTGATCTACCTGGAGGCGACCAAAGCGGCGCTGGCGGTGGGGGTCGAGAGCCGGTTTGCGGGCCAAAAGGTGCTCAGCGACGACCCGGAGGCGGCGGGCACACCGGTGCCGAGTTAGCCGCCACCGGGCGCCAGCCATTCTTCGGGCGCCCGCGGGAGCTCAAGGATCGAGGATGACCCCCGATACGCGCCGTTGGATGAGCGATTAAACGAAGTTTACTTGAGCTTGCGTGCGAGGCTCTCCCCGGCGCGACGGGAGCAACTGAGAGAGTCTGAGCGCGAGTTTCTCAATGACCGTGATCGGTGCAGGGAGAACCCCGACCTCTATTTTCAGCGTACTGAAGAACAGATCACAAGTCTGGAAGAAAGACTCAATGCGCTCCAGTAGTGGTTTGAGGCCCCAGGAACGCTACGCGAGAGGTTGAACACCGGCCTGCCATCCATTGAGACTTAACCTGACTTCCTGACGAAAAACCGGCACTCCCTCGAGAAAGGTGCAATTTGCACGGAAAATGTAGGAACTACCACTCCATTTTCGCCGCGCCGGCGCCCCAAAATTTCCTTGTTTGGCATCGATCACACCATTTCGATGGCCATCGAGGTGAAACTCTGTCTTAGGCCCAACGGGCCGGAAGAGCTTCACCCACATTTTTTGATGGCAGCGCGGGGATGGCCGTGACCGTCTTACGGCCCGAAGAGCCAAGGGAACTTAGCCCAGGGCTTTACTCCCTGGGTAACCGTAAAATCACGATCGAGCCCTGAGAGGGCGTCAGAACCCGGGAGCGACGCTTTCTGCCGCCCTTTCAGAGCTCGATCGAGGGGGGAAATGCGTTCCCAGGGTTTTACCTCTGAGCTTTACCCACATTGTTTGAGGGCAGCGCGGGACAGCCGTGACCGTCTTACGGCCCGAAGGGCCAAGAGAACATAGCCCAGCGTTTACCCCTCGACCTGACCCGCAATTCTGCCACCGTCAAGCAAGACCCGGCACGCGCCACGCATCCGCGCGTCTCTCTATACCATTCCGCCG
>Ga0213876_10000475_pt1 | contig 31994 bp, 25 predicted proteins | sample BarmaccomBMRX_R9_FD_160113 | JGI IMG/M metagenome (GOLD analysis project Ga0213876, IMG submission 160113) | Root-associated microbial communities from Barbacenia macrantha in rupestrian grasslands, the National Park of Serra do Cipo, Brazil - RX_R9 | ecosystem: Host-associated > Plants > Roots... | reverse complement strand
CGTCTCGCCGAGGTTGATGTCCCACTTCCAGTTCTCGGAGCCGGCGCGGATGAGGTTCATGCCCTGCGCGTAAGAGCAAATCTTCGACGCGTAGAGCGCATCGCGCACGGCCTCGATCATCCCCTTGCGGTCGCCTTCGAACTTGAACCCTTCGGGGCCGTGGAGCTGCTTGCTCGCCTCGACGCGCTCGTCCTTGCGCGCCGAGAGGTTGCGCGAGTCCACGGCCGCGTTGATGGTCGGGATGGGGATGCCGAGGTCGAGCGCGCTGGCACTCGTCCACTTGCCCGTCCCCTTCTGCCCGGCCTTGTCGAGCACGAGGTCAACCAGGGGCTTGCCCGTCTCGGGGTCTTTGACGCGCAGAATCTTGGAGGTGATCTCGATGAGGTAACTCTCCAGCTCGCCGCGGTTCCACTCTTCGAAGACCCCGGCCAGCTCGTCGGCCGACATGCCGAGCACCTTGCGCATGATGTCGTACGACTCTGCGATGAGCTGCATGTCGCCGTACTCGATGCCGTTGTGCACCATCTTGACGAAGTGCCCGGCGCCGCCCGGCCCGATGTAGGTCACGCACGGGCCGTCGTCCACCTTCGCGGCGATGGCCTCCCAGATGGGGCGTATCTGCTCGTAAGCGTCTTTGTCGCCGCCCGGCATCAGGGACGGCCCCCAGAGCGCGCCCTTCTCGCCGCCCGAGACGCCGGAGCCGATGAAGTTGAGCCCCTCGGCCTTGAGGGCCTTCTCGCGCCGCTCCGTGTCCATGAAGTAGGAGTTGCCGCCGTCGATGATGATGTCGCCCTTCTCTAAGTAGGGCTTGATCTGGTCAATCGTCCAATCGACGGGGTCGCCGGCCTTCACCAACAAGATGATCTTGCGCGGCCGTTCGAGCGACTTCACGAACTCCTCGGGCGTGTGCGTGCCGATGAACTTGCCCGAGCCGTACGCGTCCATGAAGGTCTTGACGCGGTTGGGCTCTTCCTGGCTCGGCGGGCGGTTGTAGACGGCCACGGTGTAGCCGTTGCGCTCGATGTTGCGCGCCAGGTTCTCGCCCATCACGGCGAGGCCGACCATGCCGATGTTCGCGGTCTTCGGTGTCTGTTCAGGTGTCGCCATTATCTTCCCTCTTCGTTAATGATGAGTGATGAATGATGAGTGATGAATGAAAGGCGGCGGGCTTCTCATTCATCATTCATCATTCCTAATTCATCACTTCTTCTATGCTCCCGTCGCGCCCGAGACGGGGACGGCCTCGCGGATGATTTCGAAGAGCTTGCGGAGTCCCGCCGTCACGTCCGGGCCGATCTCGACGCGGACGGCGCGGCGGCCGCGCGTGGAGAGCGAGCGGAAGTCGCCGAGCGCCTGCGCCTGCTTCAAGGTCGAGAAGGTGTAGGGCTCGCCCGGGATTTGCACGTCGCGCCGGTCGCGGGCGGTGACCTGGATGAAGACGCCGCTGTCGGGGCCGCCCTTGTGGAGTTGACCCGTCGAGTGCAGGAAGCGCGGGCCGTACCCCGTGGTCGTCGCGCAGTGCGTCGCGTCGCGCAGGTGCGTGCGTATCTGCTGGACGAGCCCCTCGGCGTCCTCCGACTCCTCGAAGTAGTCGAGCAGAGCGATGTAGTCGCCCGGCTTCACGCGCTGCAAGTGCGCCTTCAGGGCTTCGGCCACGGAGTTCGAGGCGAGCGCCGCGCGCGTCGCGTCGTCGGCGTAGACGGTGAGCCCGTCGCCTTCGGCGAGGACTGTCTGCTCCTGTAGCTTGCCGTTCTGCTTGAAGGCTTCGAGCAGCTCCTTCGTCGCGTCCTTCGACTCCTGCACGTTCGGCTGGTCGAAGGGGTTGATGCCGAGCCGCCAGCCCGCGACGGCCGTCGCGATCTCCCACAGGAAGAACTCTTCCCCGAGGTCGTACAAGTCCGTCAGCGTGCGGTAGACGACCGGGTGGCCGGCCGCTTCCAGAGCTTTAAGTTTGGATTCCGTCCCGCTGTCGAGTTTGCCGACGGCGATGGAGACGAAGAGCCGGTCGTCGCCGTAGACGGACGGCGACGCGAGCGGCTCGCCCGCGACGGGCACGACGCCCTTGCCCTCTTTGCCCGTCGATTCGGCGATGAGCTGTTCGACCCAGAGGCCGAAGCTCTCGACCTTCGGGTCGGCGACGATGGTCAGCTTGTCGCGGCCGGCCTTGGCGCACTCGCCGATGATGGCGCCGAGGCGCGCGCCCGGGTTCTCGCTTGCTGGCACGACCTGCGAGCAGGCGTGGATGACGCGCTCGGCGCGGTCGAGCAGCTTCTTGATGTCAACGCCCATCAGGGCCGCCGGCACCATCCCGAAGTAGGAGAGCGCCGAGTAGCGCCCGCCGATGTCCGGGGGGTTGAGGAAGATGCGCTTGAACTTGTCGTTCGTCGCGTCCTTCTCCATCTTCGTGCCGGGGTCTGTGACGGCGAGGAAGTTCTCGCCCGGGTTCTCCTTGGCCTGGCCGACCTGGTCGTACCAGTAGTGGTAGAACGTTAAGGGCTCGGTCGTCGTCCCCGACTTCGAAGAGACGACGAAGAGCGTCTTCGCCGGGTCAACCTTCTCGCGGAACTCGGCGACCTTGTCCGGGTCGGTCGAGTCGAGGACGAGCAGCTCGGGATAACCTTCCTGTTTCCCGAAAGTCCTTCTCAAAACCTCGGGCGCGAGCGAAGAGCCGCCCATGCCGTTGAGGACGACGTGCTTGTAGCCCTTGTCTCTCAGGCGGTCGGCGAAGGTGACGAGATCGTCCTCGACGCCAATCATCTGGTCGGCGACGTTGAGCCAGCCGAGCGCGTTCTTGATGATCTTCTGGGGCTCCTCTTCGGACTTCCAGAGTGCGGCATCTTTACGCCAGACGCGGCGCATCACGTCGCCCTTTTCGGCTTCCTTGATGGCCGCACTCACCGCGTCAGCGTATTTTCCCAACGACGCGCTCATCCTCTCGTTGATGCCGGAGAGCAGTGCGTCGCGCTTGGCCTCGATTGACTCGGCAAGCGTGTCGAATGAGGTGACGAAGGCCGCGAGGCCGTCGCGCTGTAGCTTCTCGGTCACCTCCTTCAGGTCAATGCCGACCTCGGCCAACTGTCCGATGAGGGCGCGGCATTCGTCCAAGCCCTCTTCAATCGTAACCTCGACGCGGCCGTGGTCGCGGATGGCCGTGTAGGTCGCGGGCGGGACGGTGTTGACCGTCTCGGGGCCGATGAGGTTATCGACGTAGAGCACGTCCGAGTAGTTCGGGTTCTTCGTCCCCGTCGAGGCCCAGAGGCAGCGCTGCACCTGCGCACCCTTCGCCTTCAACTCGGCGAAGCGCGGGCCGTGGAAAATCTCCTTGTACTTCTCGTAAGCGAGCTTCGCGTTCGCGACGGCCGCGCGGCCCAGCAAGCCTTCGAGCCGCTGCTTCTCCTCCGGCGAAGACGCGTGGCGCGCCTTGTATTCGAGGTCGGTGTCAATCGCCGTGTCCACGCGCGAGACGAAGAAGCTGGCGACCGAGGCGATGCCGTCCACGTTCTTCCCCTCGGCCGCGCGGCGTTCGAGCCCCTTGATGAAAGCCTCGGCCACCTGCTCGTAGTTCTCGATGGAGAAGATCATCGTGATGTTGATGTTGATGCCGCGGTAGATCGACTCTTCGATGGCCGGGAGCCCCTCCTGCGCCGCGGGAATCTTGATCATCACGTTCTTGCGCCCGACGCGCTCGAAGAGTCGCGCCGCCTCGTCAATCGTCCCCTGCGTATCGTACGCGAGCTTGGGGCTGACTTCGAGGCTGATGTAGCCGTCGAGACCATTGGTCTTGTCGTAGACGGGTTTCAAAACGTCGGCGGCGTTGCCGATGTCTTCGACGACGAGGTCTTCGTAAATCTCGCCCACGCCCTTGCCGGCCTGGACGAGCTTGCCGAGCTGCTCGTCGTAGTCGGTCGAGCCGGTGATGGCCTTCTCGAAGATGGTCGGGTTGGAGGTGACGCCGCGCAGGTCGTCCTCCTCGATCTTCTTCTTCAGGTCGCCGGTCGTGAGCATGGCGCGGCGGATGTTGTCGTACCAGATGGACTGGCCGAGCTTCATGATTTCGACGAGTCGGTTGCTCATAAATACTCTCCTCAAGCGGGGTGCACACAGGGGCGAACGGTCTCAAAGATACTGCCGTTGCGGGGGCGAGGTGCCACACTCCGGCTGTCGCCGCTCCGGGCGGGAGGCCCGGTTGTATCCCTTTCGAACGACGCTGTTACGAATTGCCCGGATACTATCACATGAGTTCTGACGCCGCCAACAGACGGGAAAACAGTAGGCAGTAGGCAGACGGCAGTAGGCAGTTGAAGACAGGAGGCCCCTAACGAGCTAGTCCTACAAGAAGCGGAGGCAGCGAGAATCATCACTCGCCGCCTCCGCTTCGTTTTGCTACTTTCTCTAAAGGCTAACTGCCTACTGCTCTGCCTACTCCTGCGCGGAGGCCGACTCGGCGGTGAAGACCGAGTCGTCGGTCTTGACGCCGAAGGTGACGGTGAGCACCTGCGACTCCTCGACCTGCCGGTCGCCCGCGTAGAGGACGGAGCGGTAGGGGACGAGCGTGCCCTGCACGACGCGGTAGTCGTGGAAGGTGCGGCGGTACTTGGTGCCCTCCTCCTCGTATTCGAGCCAGAGGATGCGCCCCGTCTTCGCGCTGACGTAGTAGCGCGTCGAGTGCTGCTCCTTGTCCGCCAGCTCCAACACCCAGAGGTCTAGGCCCTTCTGGCTCTCCTTGCCGTTGTACTTGACCGTCGCGCCGCTCTCCTTGTAGCGCAGCAGCGCCTCGATGCCGTGGGCGCGGTCGGTCATGAGGCTCGTCACGTCCTCCTGCTTCGGGGTGAAGGGGGTGCCGCGCAGGATGCCGGTCACGTGCCCGTCGCTGAGGATGAGCGAGTATTTGAGCGAGGCGAGGCTCTGGTCGAAGCGTATCTTGTCCTTCTCGTAGGTCTCGCCGCGCTTGAAGGTGCGCTCGTAGGTGATCTCCTCGGGGCTCCCGTCCTGGCCGGTGCGGGTGATGCGGCCGCGCTCGACGCCGGTGCGCCTGATCTGCGCCAGCCCGGCGCGCGAGCCGTAGACGAGGACAACCGTCTCGGCGACCTGGTCGGCCGTCGGGTTGTCCTTGTCCAGCCTGGCCGGCTTCGGCTGCTCCTCCTTCTTCTTCGGCTTCTCCTCCGCCTTCGGCTCCTTCTTCTCCTGCGCCGCGGCGGGGGCGGCCGCGTGCGGCACGGCCGCGGCGAAAAAGAGCGCCGACAGCGCGCACACGAGTAAGCGTCGTAACACTGAGTTCTTCTCCAATCCTGAGTTGATCGCCCGGCGGTTCCGGCCCGGGCGCCGCGCCTGAGGAGAGCTTCGGCGGCCGAACTTCGGCGGATTGTAACACATCCGCCCGCGCCTGGCCCCAGCGGCCGGGCGCCGCCTTTCAGTCCAAACCAATTGATGCCAATGGCCTTGCGGCGGATGCCCGCCCGCGCTTTGACAACCCCGCGCGCGTGCCTGTAAAGTCCTGTGTTTTCATAAGAGTTTAGGAAGCCGGGAGTCAGAATGTGCAGTCGGCGACCGCTCTCATTATTCTGACTCCTGACTTCTGACCCCCGACGCCCTTATTTACTGCGAAAGGACAGGAACCGTGAAAAAAGTAGGACTGCTGGTCGGTCGCGAGCGGACGTTCCCCGTCTCGCTCATCGAGAGCATCAACGAGCGGGGCGGCGGCGAGGTCGTCGCCGAGTTCGTCAAGATCGGCGGCGTGCGCCACGACGCGGGCGTCGGCTACGACCTCATCATCGACCGCATCTCGCACGAGGTGCCCTTCTACCGCGCCTTCCTCAAGCGCGCCGCGCTCGAAGGCTGTGTCGTCATCAACAACCCGTTCTGGTGGTCGTCCGACGACAAGTTCTTCAACTTCTCGCTCGGCACGAAGCTCGGCGTCGCCATCCCGCGCACCGTCCTGCTCCCGCAGAAGAACTACATCGAGGGCATCACGAGCGAGTCTTTGCGCAACCTCGAATTCCCGCTCGACTGGCAATCAATCGCCGACTACGTCGGCTTCCCCGCCATCATCAAGCCTTTCGACGGCGGCGGCTGGAAGAACGTCTCCCGCGTCAACGACCTCGAAGAGCTTTGGAAGGTCTACGACACGACCGACACGCTCTGCATGACTTTGCAGGAGATGATCGACTGGGATCAGTTCGTGCGCTGCTACTGCATCGGCCAGCAGGACGTGATGATCATGCCCTACGACCCGCGCAAGGGCTACCTCTCGGGCGAGCAGTACGTCCATGACCCGACCTACCTTTCGACCGAGACGGCGCAGCGCGTCGCGCAGGACGTTTTGAAGCTGAACCGCGCGCTCGGCTACGACATCAACACGGTCGAGTTCGCCATCAAGGACGGCATCCCCTACGCCATCGACTTCATGAACCCCGCGCCGGACGCCGAGCTGGCCTCGGTCGGCGAGTTCTACCACAACTGGCTGACGAAGGCCGTCACCGACCTCGTCTTCCGCCGCCTCGCCGAGCCGCGCCCCGAGCAGGTCTACCGCTGGGACGCGCTGCTCAACCCGCAGCCGGGCGCGACCCAGCCGCTCGCCGCCGCCGCTTCGGCCGCGCAGTCGGCCGCGGATTCCGTCCTCCCGCAGTCCGTCCGCGACCTGCCCTCGAACGTCGTGGACACGGTCACGGACTTCCTGAGTCATGCGACCGGCGTCGTCTCCGGCCTCGTGAACGCGGTCACGGAGGCGGCCACCCCGGGCGCGCAGGCCGGCGAACAGTCCGAGACCCCGGTCGGCTACACCCCCGCCGAGCCGAAGGCCGCCACCAAGCGCCCCCGCGCCGCCTCCGGCTCGAAGAAGGGCGCGGCCAAGGGCTCGACCAAGCGCGCCGCCCCGACCCGCCCGAAGAAGTCCGCGACGGGCGAGCCCGGCGAAGCTTAAGAATCACTTCCCCGGACTGACCGCAAAAAAGGAGGGCGGCCGTTTGACGGCCGCCCTCCTCCCTTTTTACCGGAAAGCCCTCGGCGTCAGAACCCCTTCGAACGGAGCCACTCGTCCATGAGTTTCCAACCCTCGTGGTTGCGGTAGTGCGTGTTGAAGTCGTGCCCGACGCCCGGGAGCGCCTGCGCGTTCACGCTCGAAGCGCTCGTGAAGAAGGCCGCCTCGCCGTCGGCCAGAGACCCCGGGAAGAGCCCGTCGAACTCGCCCAACTGCACGAGCACCGGCCCCGTCACCTGCCCGACGCGCAGGGCGGCCGTGTCGAAGGTGAACGCGGGCAGGATGCCCGTGTTGAGCTGGCCGCGCGCCAGGAAGTCCGAGAGGTTGTCGGCGTCGTACTGGATGACTTCGGGGTCGGCCCCGGGCGCGTAGTAGAACATCAGCGGCCGCAGCGCGTCGGGGAGCTTGAAGTATTCATACTGCAACAGCTCCGCGATCAGCTCGGCCGGCACCGGGATCGCGTGCGGGACGTGCCCCATGCCCGTCGTGACCAGCGCGTCGGCGTCGTGGTAAGTCCCCTGCTCGTAGACGGCGTTGATGCTCCCGAGCGAGTGGCCGACCGCCACCACCTTCTCAAAAGCATAGCCCGTCGCGTTCTCGCCCGAGCGCAGTTGCGTGATGACCTGATGCAGCGCGGAGGCGGTCTGGTCGAGCGTCACCGCGTCGCCGTCCGAGGGTTTCGTGCTCTCGCCCGCGCCGAGCTGATCGACGGCGAGCACGGCGTACTTGCGCTCGGCCATGTAGCGCGCGAAGGAGTATTCGTGCCCGTTGATGTTCGGCACGTCCCAATATTTGTGGTTGTAGTTGGCGCCGTGGACGGCGAGCAGCAGCGTGCGGTTGCGGAAGCTGCCCTTGTAGTAGAGGTAGCCCGCGACCTCCGCCGCGCCGCCGTCGGCCAGCGTCACGGGGAAGCTCACGCGCTCGACCTTGATGTCGTTCGGCGTCTCGTCCGCGGCGGCGGCGCCCGCGAAGGAGAAGACGAACAGGGCGATGGCGAGGAGCCTGGATGCGTTGTTGTTAGCGAGGAGGCCGGTACGAATGCGTTGAATGCTCATGAGTCCGCCTTTCTATGTCAGGGCGGCGCGCCGCAGATAAAAAGGTAGGCGTCGGCGCGCGGCTGTGAGCGTCGTGCGAAACACGGAGTTTCGCGTCCCGCACGACAACGCGGAAAAGGCCGCCGCCCGGGATCACAGAAGGGCTGAAATTTTTATCGGGAGGGATGAAGTCGAACCTTCGAAGGGCGTCCGGAACAGGTCGCGCCGACGAAGAACGGGCGCCCCGGAGGACGCCCGTCGGTCTTCGAATCTTTCGATGGCCAGGGACGGAGTCGAACCGCCGACACCGCGATTTTCAGTCGCGTGCTCTACCAACTGAGCTACCTGGCCGTAAACCTTCTCGCGCGAACAGAAGGCAGAGTATAAGGGGGTCGAAACTGGACTGTCAAACGGGACGCGGCCGGTTGATTTTTTGTCAAATGCGTCACAAAAAAACGTTGACAGTTTTGCGACAAGGTGTATAATCCGTCGCGTCTGAGGGTGGTGCCGGTTGCCAAACAGCCGGTGCGTTCCGCAAGGGACAACCAGCCGAAGCCCGAACATCGACAGTGCCCGCCAGTGGCAGCTCGAACGCCGATTGTGCCCCCCACAGCCGCTACCTTCGAGCTGCCACCTTTATTTTTTCCCTTAAAAACTTAGATTCCGGAGCGTGCGGCGAGGAGTTCGTACTGTCGCTCTGCCTCTGCGACCACCTCGCGCTCGTCGAGCGTCTGTAGCTGGCCTCCGCGGAGCACTGGGCGGCCGTCGATGAGCACGTCACGCACGTCGCGGGCCTCTGCGGCGTAGACGACCGTCGAGACGACCTCCGGGCGCGGCGTCGTGTGCAGCCGGCCGAGTTCGAGGACGGTGATGTCTGCGAGCTTGCCGGCCTCAAGACTTCCGACCTCATTTTCGAGCCCGAGTGCGCGCGCACCGCCCCTGGTCGCCATGCGCAGGACGCGCGCGGCGGGCAGCGCGTCGGCGCCGCGGCTCACCTTCTGGAGCAGGGCCGCCGCGCGCATCTCCGTGAACATGTCGAGGCGGTTGTTGCAGGGCGCGCCGTCCGCGCCGAACGAGACCGAGGCGCCGCGCGCGAGCAGCTCGGAGACGGGCGCGACGCCCGAGCCCAGCTTCATGTTCGAAGAGGGGCAGTGCGCGACGTGCGTCCCCTTCGACGCGAGCAGGCCCATCTCGTCGTCATCCAGATGGACGCAGTGCGCGAGCAGGACGTGCGGCCCCGAGAGGCCGAGCGAGTCGAGGTACAGGACGTTCCTCATCCCCGTCTCGCTCTCGACCAACTCGCACTCCGAGACGTTCTCCGAGGCGTGCGTGTGAATCATCACGCCGCGCTCGCGCGCGAGTGCAGCCACGCGCTCAAGCAGTTCCCTCGTACAGCTCACCGCGAAGCGCGGCGCGAAGCAGTAGCGCACGCGGCCTTCCGCGCGGCCGTGCCACTTCTCAAGCAGCGCGAGCGACTCGCGGATGGAATCCTCTGACTCCTCCCTTAATCCGGCCGGCACCTCCTCGCCCTTGTCCATCATGCACTTGCCGACCGTGGCGCGGAAGCCGGATTCTTCCACGACGCGGAAGACCTCTTCCGTGTGGTTCACGGTCTCCATCGTCAGCGCACAGGTCGTGCCGCCTCGGATGAGTTCCGCGACGCCGAGCCGCGCGGAGGCGCGCAAAGAGGCCGGGTCGTGCGCGGCCTCCAGGGGCCACACGCGCCGCTTGAGCCAGTCCAAGAGCGCGAGGTCGTCGGCCGCGCCGCGGAAGAGCGTCTGGCAGAGGTGGACGTGCGTCTGCACGAAGCCGGGCAGGACTGCACAGCCGCGCGCGTCGATGGTCACGTCGGACGGCGCCGCGGACAGGTCGCGGCCGACGGCCTCGATGCGGCGCCCGCGCACGAGCACGTCGCCGTCCAGAACCCTTCCGGCGGCGTCCATCGTCACGACGGCGCCGCCCTTGATGAGGACAGTCTGCTCCATCTGAAATAGGCGAAGAGAGTTTTTAAAAGCGGAGTCTCTTGCCGCGCGATTATCCACGAAAAGCCGTAAACCGTAAACCGTGACAAGAAGGAAACTGCCTTTCCCTCTTGTCACGGTTCACGGTTTACGGTTTACGGCTTTTAACTTACTCGGACTCTTCGCCGTGGACGGGCATGCCGAGCGCCTTCTTCACGTCGGCCTGGATGCGGCCGAGCAGTTCCGCGTTCTCACGCAGGGTGGTCTTGGAGTTCTCGCGCCCCTGGCCGAGCCGCTCGCTGTTGTAGGAGAACCACGCGCCCGACTTCTCGACGACGCGGTTCGCGACCGCGAGGTCGAGCACGTCGCCCTCGCGCGAGATGCCCTCGCCGTACATGATGTCGAACTCGCACTCGCGGAAGGGCGGCGCCACCTTGTTCTTGACGATCTTGACCTTCGTGCGGTTGCCGACGACGCGGTCGCCGTCCTTGATCGCGCCGATGCGGCGGATGTCGAGGCGCACGGAGGAGTAGAACTTCAGGGCGCGGCCGCCGGTCGTCGTCTCGGGGCTCCCGAACATGACGCCGATCTTCTCGCGAATCTGGTTGATGAAGATGAGGCAGGTGTTCGTCTGCCCGACGATGGCCGTCAGCTTGCGGAGCGCCTGCGACATCAGGCGCGCCTGAAGGCCCGGTAGCGAGTCGCCCATCTCGCCGTCCAACTCCGCGCGCGGCACGAGCGCCGCGACTGAGTCCACGACGATGACGCCGACGCCGTTCGAGCGCACCAGCGCCTCGGCGATCTCCAAAGCCTGCTCGCCCGAGTCGGGCTGCGAGATGAGCAGCTCTTCGATGTTGACGCCGAGCTTGCCGGCGTACTCCGCGTCCATCGCGTGCTCGGCGTCGATGTAGGCGGCCACGTCGCCCGCCTTCTGCGCCTCGGCGACGATGTGGAGCGCGAGCGTCGTCTTGCCCGAAGACTCGGGGCCGTAGATTTCGATGATGCGACCGCGCGGGATGCCGCCGACGCCGATGGAGGCGTCGAGCGAGAGCGAAGTCGTCGAGATGGCCGGGATGTCAATGACCTCTTTATCGCCGAGGCGCATGATCGAGCCCTTGCCGAATTTCTTTTCGATGTTCGCGAGCGCCGCCTCGACCGCCTTGCCGCGGTCGGCGCCCTGCCTGTCAGCCATAGTTGCTACCACTCTTTCTCGTCCCCTTTTCTCACGCTGTTAAATTTGTGTCCTAAAGCTTAAGACCGGGACAGTCTAACACAAACGGCGCGAGAATGGAACAGCGTTTCACACTTGCAACAATATTTTTTTCACCCTGGCGGGGATGAAGCCGGAGACCCGTGTTGGAGCCGGGACAATATACGACAGCCGCCCTTTCAAGTCGAGCGCCGTCTTTCAGACCGACATTAGATGCACGGGAGACGGAATCAGTGGGGTAGCAGCGAGCGCGAAAACTCGCCGACTCGTGAGACGAGGTCGGGGCTGCCGGAGTGCTTTTCGATCTCGGAGACGAGAGCCGAGCCGACGACCGCGGCGTCGGCGTAGGCCCACACGTCCGCGACGTGCTCGGGCGTGGAGATGCCGAAGCCGACGGCGACGGGCAGGTCTGTGACGCCGCGCACGCGCCCGACGAGGCGCCGGGCTTCGTCGCTCATCTGCTCGCGTGCGCCCGTGACGCCCGCGCGCGAGACGGCGTAGACGAAGCCGCTGGCACGCTCGGCGATCATCGAGAGGCGCGCGTCGGAGGTGGTCGGGGCGACGAGGAAAATCTGGTCGAGGCCGCGGCCCGAGAGGACGGCGTTGAAGTCGGCCGACTCTTCGGGGACGAGGTCGGTGGCGAGTACGCCGTCCACGCCCGTGCGGACGCACTCGTCGGCGAGTCGTTCGAGGCCGAACTGAAGCAGAGGGTTAAAGTAGCTGAAGAGGATGACCGGCACGTCCGTCTCGCGCCGCGCTTCGGCGAGAATTCGAAGCACGTCAACGAGTCCGACGCCGTGGCGCAGTGCGCGCTCCGCGGCGCGTTGAATCGTCGGGCCGTCGGCGACGGGGTCGCTGAAGGGCACGCCCAGCTCAATCAGCGTCGCGCCCGCGCGCGCGAGCTCGACGATGAGTGCACGCGAGGTGTCGAGGTCGGGGTCGCCGACGGTGATGTAGGGGATGAAGCCGCGGCGGCCGTCGGCCCGGAGGTGCTTGAAAGCCTCTGTGATGCGACTCACGTCGTCTCTCCGCCCGCGAGTTCCGCCACGGTCTGCACGTCCTTGTCGCCGCGCCCCGAAAGGTTGACGACGAGGGCCTCGCTCGACTTCATTTCTCGCGCGAGCTTGAGCGCGTGCGCGACGGCGTGGGCGGATTCGAGCGCGGGGATAATGCCTTCGAGTTTTGAGAGGAGGCCGAAGGCTTCGAGCGCCTCCTCGTCCGTGGCGGAGACGTACTCGACGCGCCCCTCGTCGTGGAGGAAGGCGTGCTCGGGGCCGATGGAAGGGTAGTCGAGCCCGGCCGAGATGGAATGCGTGGATGCAATCTGCCCGCGGTCGTCCTGCAAGACGTAGCTCAACGTGCCTTGAAGCACGCCGGGTCGGCCGCCGCCCGCCTGGTTGAAGCGCGCGGCGTGCAGACCCAACTCCGCGCCGGTGCCACCGGCCTCGACGCCGACCATGCGGACGCCTTTGTCATTTAAGAAAGGGTGGAACAGGCCAATCGAGTTCGACCCGCCGCCGACGCACGCGACGAGCGCGTCGGGTAGCCGCCCTTCCCTTTCGAGGAACTGCGCGCGCGCCTCGCGGCCGATGACGCTCTGGAACTCGCGCACCATGAGCGGGTACGGGTGCGGCCCGAGCGCGCTGCCTAAGAGATAATAGGTGTCGGCGACGTTCGTCACCCAGTCGCGCAGCGCCTCGTTGATGGCGTCCTTGAGCGTGCGCTGGCCGGCGTCCACCTCGCGCACCTCTGCGCCGAGCAGGCGCATGCGGAAGACGTTGAGCCGCTGCCGCCGCACGTCCTCCGTGCCCATGTAGACGACACAGCCGAGCCCGAAGAGCGCGCAGACGGTCGCGGTCGCGACGCCGTGCTGCCCCGCGCCCGTCTCCGCGATGACGCGCTGCTTGCCCATCCGCCGCGCGAGCAGGACTTGCCCGAGCGCGTTGTTGATCTTGTGCGAGCCGGTGTGCGAGAGGTCTTCGCGCTTGAGGTAGAGGCGTGCGCCGCCCGCGTGCTCGGTCAGGCGCGCGGCGTGGAAGAGCGGCGTCGGGCGGCCCGAGAAGTCTCGGAGCAGCGACTCGAACTCGCGCCGAAAACTCTCGTCGTCGCGCGCCGCGTCGAAGGCTTCGGTCAGCTCTTCGAGCGGCGCCATCAAGGTCTCGGGCACGTAACGCCCGCCGTAGCGCCCCCAGTGCCCGCCCGCGTCAGGATGTACAGTCTGCTCACTCATCAAAGTTGATACCTTGCTGCCAGTCTAGCCCAGGCGGAACTGTTTTTGAAACGGAGGCCACGCCGCAGGAGGAATTAACCGCAGAGACACGGAGGCACAGCCTTGAAGACATAAGTCAACAAGCTGTGCCTCTTTGTCTTTTGGTTAAGCTCTCGAACCGACGGCGGGGCCGGAGGCGGAGGCGAGGACGGCGCGGTTGCGCCCCTCCTGCTTGGCGAGGTAGAGCGCGGCGTCGCTGGTGCCGAACAGCTCGCGCTCGGTGCGCGCGTTATCGGGGCACGAGGCGACGCCGATGCTGACGGTCACGCCGCCGCTCATCTCTTCCAGAGGGCGAGCGGCGACGGCGACGCGCACGCGCTCGGCGGCGGCCAGGGCTTTGTCGCTCCCGACGCCCGCGAGGAGCAGGGCGAACTCCTCGCCGCCGAGTCGCGCCGCCGTATCGTTGTCGCGCGAAAGCTCTGCGAGCACTTCGGCCACGGCGCGGATGACGCGGTCGCCGGCCGGGTGGCCGTAGGTGTCGTTGACGCGCTTCATGTGGTCGATGTCGAGGAGCAGGAGCGCGCAGGGGATTTCGTAGCGGCGCCAGCGCTCGACCTCCTGTTCGAGCGCCTTGCGGAAGCGGCGGCGGTTGGCGAGCCCCGTCAGGTAGTCGCGGTCGGCCTCCGCGCGCAGGCGGTCAACGGTCAGGCGGTACGAGACGAGCTGCGCGGCGCGCGCGGCGAGCAACAAAAACTCTTCGGGAAGTTGAAAGTAGTCTGAAGCCCCGGCGGCCATCGCCGCGCCGCGCCGCTCGGGGGTCGCGGGGTCGAAGCCCGCGAGGATGACGGGCACGGGCTCCTGCGCGTCGGCGAGCATGCGCGCAAGCTCGTTGGCGCTGACGCCCTTGACCGAGGCGTCGGCGACGACGACGTGCGGGCGCGTGCGCTGGAGCGCGACGAGCGCCTTGACGCCGCCCGCCACGCCCGCGACGCAGAAGCCGCGCTCTTCGAGCCCCGCGCCGTAGGCGCCCACGCGCGGGTCGTCGGTCACGAGCAGGACGCGGCCCTGGTCGCGCGTCGGCTGGCGGCGGCCGTCGTTGAAACGTGCGGTGGCGGTCATCAGTTGGAACTCGGGCGAAAGAATGAACTGATTGTCAGACCAACCGGTGGGAGGCGAAGTCAGGGCACAACGTCCGGCACGGCTACCGAACCCCCTTGCTCGTTCACGGCCAGAATAACCGATGGGGTGGGAGAGGAGTCAAGGGGAAAAGCAGTAGGCAGTAGGCAGATGGCAGTAGGCAGCTCGAAGCCCCGGAGGGGCGTCATGTTTATAGTTCTCGTTGTAATTAAAATCCAAGCTCCGTTAGGGGCGACATGTCACATGTCGCCCCTGACGGGGCTCGGGAACAATGAGAACGTGAAGGCTATAAACATTCCGCCCCTCCGGGGCTTCTCGAACATCATCCTAACTGCCTACTGCCTTCACGAATCGTCGCATGAGTTCGGGACTCTTGCGGCCGGGGGCGGTCTCGACGCCGCTGCACACGTCCACGGCGTAGGGGCGGACGGCGGCGACGGCCGCGGCGACGTTGCCGGGGTTGAGGCCGCCGGCGAGGAAGAGTCTTGGGACGCGCTCGCGTGTGAGGGCGGCGAGCGACCAGTCGAAGGTGTGCCCCGTGCCGCCGCGCTCGCCCGCGACGTAGGCGTCGAGCAGGACGGCATCCGTGTCAAAGGCGGCCGCCGACTCGACGCCGAAGTCGGCGCCGACGCGGAGCGCTTTGATGGTCGTCAGTCCGCGCAGCTCCCGACAGAACTCGGGCGTCTCGTCGCCGTGGAGTTGCACCGTGCCGAGGCCGGCCTCGCGCGCGATACGTTCGACCTCCGAGGGCGCGGGCTCGTTGACGAAGACGCCGACGCAGGAGGTGCCGTCGGGCAGTTGTTCAATTATCTTTCGGGCGTCCGTTGGCAAGACGCAGCGCGGGCTGCGCGCGTAGAAGTTGAAGCCGAGCATGTCGGCGCCCGCTTCGAGCGCCGCGAGCGCGTCTTCAAGGTTCGTGATGCCGCAGACTTTAACGCGAGTCATCTTCAACCTCAGACCGCGGGGGTCGCCTCGCCCCAGCCGCCCGCGCCCGCGAGGTAACGCAGCGCGGCCTCCGGGTCTTCGGCGCGCATCAGCGTCTCGCCGACGAGGAAGGCGCGGAAGCCGCACGCGCGCAGACGGTCGATGTCGCCCGCGCCGCGCAGGCCGCTCTCGCTCACGAGCAGCAAGCCCTCGGGCGCGCGGGCCGCCAGCTCGATTGAAGTCTGGAGTGAGACTTCGAACGTGCGCAGGTCGCGGTTGTTGACGCCGACGTTGTGCGCGCCCGCGCCGAGCGCGCGCTCAAGCTCCGACGCCGTGTGAACTTCGACGAGCGCGTCCATGCCTAACTCTTCTTCGGTCAGACGGAGTAGCCCCGAAAGCGTCTCGTCGTCGAGCGCCGCGACGATGAGCAGCAACGCGTCCGCGCCCGCGGCGGCCGACTCGAAGAGCTGGTACGGCTCGAAGATGAAGTCCTTGCGCAGCACGGGCAGGCCCGTAGACTCCTTCGCCTCTTGCAAGTCGGCGAGCGAGCCGCGGAAGAAGTCCTCCTCGGTCAGCACCGACAAGGCCGCCGCGCCGCCGCGCTCGTACGCGCGGACGGTCTCGGCGACGGACGCGCCCACGCGAATCTCCCCTTTCGACGGAGACGCGCGCTTGAATTCGGCGATGACGTTCACGCGCCCCGCGTCTGTTAGGGCTTGTTGAAAAGCATGCGGTCGGGCGTCCGCGCGGGCGGCGAGCGCCTCGCGCCGCAACTCTCTAAACGGCCGCGCCGCCTTCGCCTCGGCCAGACGCACGGCCTTCCGCTCGATGATCTTCGACAGGAAATCGCTCGACATTCGCCCTCAACCCTTCGACGCCTTCACGAGCCCTTCGAGCTTTGCGAGCGCGGCGCCGCCGTCGATGCTCTCGGCGGCCAGCCGCGCGGCCTCTTTCAAATCGCCGGCCGCGCCGCCGACGTAGAGCGCGGCCGCCGCGTTCAGGCAGACGAGCGCGCGCCCTTCGTCGCGCCTTTCGCCCGACAGAATCGAGCGGATGACCGCCGCGTTCGCCTCCGCGTCGCCTCCGCGCAAAGCTTCGAGCGGCGCCGGCTCAAGCCCGAACTCTTCGGGCTCGACCTCGAAGACGCGCACCGCGCCGTCCAAAACTTCCGCGACCTTGGTGCGCCCGGTGAGCGTCACCTCGTCCAGACCGTCGAGCCCGTGCACGACCCAAGCGCGCTCCGACCCGAGGGCTTTCAGAGTGTGTGCGAGCGGCTCGACCAGCGCCTCGTGCCAGACGCCGATGACCTGCCGCGGCGCGCCCGCGGGGTTCGTCAGAGGCCCGAGGAGGTTGAAGGTCGTGTGAACTCCCAGTTCCCTCCGCACGCCCGCGACGCGCGCGGTCGCGCCGTGGTAGAGCGGCGCGAACATGAAGCAGACGCCCAGCTCGTTCAGGCAGGTCTCCGAGACCTCGGGCGGGGCGGCGACGTTGACGCCGAGCGCGGCGAGCACGTCCGCCGAGCCCGAGCGGCTCGTCGCGGCGCGGCTTCCGTGCTTGGCGACGGGCAGGCCCGCGCCCGCGATGACGAAGGCCGCCGCGGTCGAGACGTTGAAGGTCTTTGCCGTGCTCGAACCCGTCCCGGCCGTGTCCACGAAGCGCTCGTGGCGCGCGTTGATGCGCACCGCGCGGCCGCGCATCGCGGAGGCGAGCCCCGCCAGTTCCTCCACCGTCTCGCCCTTCACGGCCAGCGCGACCAGCGCCGCGCCGATCTGCGCGTCGGTCGCGTTGCCGTCGAGCAGCGCGTCCAAAAGCTCCGCCGCCTCCTCCCGCCGCAAGTCCTCGCCGCGCATCAGCCGCAGCGTGAACTCGCGCAGCGGCGGCCCCGCGCGCTCGTCCCTCCGCGCGGGCGGCGGCAGAAGCCACGACGGCAAAGTCTTCTGTCTGCGAGGTTCGTCTGACATGGGTTACTTAGAGCTTTAGAAAGTTGGCGAGCAGGCGCTTGCCCTCGGCGGTGAGGATTGACTCGGGGTGGAACTGCACGCCCTCGACCTTGAGGCGGCGGTGGCGCAGGCCCATGATGACGCCGTCGGGGGTCGTGGCCGAGACTTCGAGGCAGTCGGGCAGGTTTTCGCGCTGGACGACGAGCGAGTGGTAGCGCGCGGCCGGGAAGCGGTATTCAAGTCCTTCAAAGATCGTCCGGCCGTCGTGGCAAATCTCGGCCGGCTTGCCGTGGACGGGCTCGGGGCCGCGCACGACGCGCCCGCCGAAAATCTGCCCGATGGCCTGGTGGCCGAGGCAGACGCCGAGCACCGGGACGTGACCCGCGAGCGCGCCGATCAGCTCAAGCGTCACGCCCGCCTCGTCCGGCGTCCCAGGCCCCGGCGAGACGACGACCCGGTCGGGCCGTATCTCGTCTTCGACCTCCTTCACCGTCACCTCGTCGTTGCGCCGCACCTCGACTTCGGCCCCAAGCTCGCCGAGGTACTGCACGAGGTTGTAGGTGAACGAGTCGTAGTTATCGACTAGTAAAACCTTCTCGCCCATCGAAACACCTGCCGCATCACAATCTGAAATTTCAAATTTGAACTTTGAAATTCTTAAGCCTTCTTCTTCGTCGTCTCCGCCTCGCGCAGAGCCTTCTGCACGTCGGGGCGGCGCGCGTCGGCCGCGTAGCCGAGCGCGGTCTTGCCCGTCTTGTCCTTCAGGGAAGGGTCGGCGCCGCGTTCGAGCAGGAGGCGCACGACGCGCTCGCGCCCCTTGAGCGCGGCCATCATCAACGCCGTGCCGCCGCCGCCGTTGACGATGTTCGGGTCGGCGCCGCGTTCGAGCAGGCGCGCCGCCAGCGCCTCCTGGTCGTAGTAGACGGCCCACGTCAGCGCCGTCCCGACCGACACGTCCACCTGGTTCACGTCGGCCCCGGCGTCGAGTAAAAGTTCCAAGACCTCGGGGCGGCTCTTCGCCACCGCGTACATGAGCGCGGTCGAGCCGCTCGTCTCCGGGTCGGTGGTCTGCGCGCCGAGGTCGGGCTTGAAGTCGAGGATCGTCCTGACGGTCTCCTCCGAGCCGTTAAGCACGGCGCGCATGAGCGGCGTGAAGCCGCGCCGGTCGCGCCCGTTCACGTCCGCGCCGCGCTCCAGCAGAGCACGCACGGCCTTGGCGTGGTCGAAGCGCGCGGCCAGAAGCAGCGGCGTCTCGCCCTCCTGGTTCCGCACCTCCGGGCTCATCCCCGCGATGAGGAAGAGCTTGACGCCGACCTCCCGCCCCTCCTTCGCCGCGTTCAAAAAGTCCGGCTCCTTGTACGCGTACCCGCGCAGAAACAGCTCGCGCCGCGCCGTGTCCGGCCCGATGTCACGATCAGCGCCTGCGTTACCGCAGGAGGAGCAGGCAAAAGGCAAAAGGCAAAAGGCAAAAATCAAAAGTGTAAAGCGGCTGAACTTCATAACTTCTAAAGCCGGGAGCGCGGTCATCCCTGCCCGCCAAAGCGTGCCAGAGCACGCTTCCCACCTCCCTCTATCTCTCAACCCAGCGTCTAAAGTCTCTCTGCTTTCGCGCTCTCGCGCTCATGGCGGGCAGGGATGACCGCGCTCCCGGCAATCACAAGCCTTTTTCTGCCATCTCGATTGCATTAAGTACCGCGCGCGCCTTGTTGACCGTCTCTTCGAATTCGCGCTCGGGGACGGAGTCGGCGACGATGCCGGCGCCGGCCTGGACGTGGGCCACGCGGTCGCGCACGACGACCGTGCGGATCGAGATGCACGAGTCGAGGTTGTCGGCGTAGTCCACGTAGAGCACGGCCCCGGCGTAGACGCCGCGCGGCGTGGGCTCGAGCCCGCCGATGATCTGTATCGCGCGCACCTTCGGGGCGCCGGTCACGGTGCCCGCCGGGAAGCAGGCCGCCAGCGCGTCGAAGCGGTCGCGGTCGTCGCGCAGGCGCGAGCGCAGGGACGTGACGAGGTGCATGACGTGCGAGTAGCGTTCGAGCGTCATCAGCTCGCCCACCTCGACCGAGCCGTAGTCCGAGACGCGGCCGAGGTCGTTGCGGCCGAGGTCAACGAGCATCGTGTGCTCGGCCACCTCCTTCTCGTCCGCGCGCAGCTCTTCGCCGAGCAGCCAGTCCTCCGTCTCGGTCGCGCCCCGCTTGCGCGTGCCCGCAATCGGCCGGTAGTCGAGGCGCTGGCCGCGGCAGCGCACCAGCATCTCGGGCGAGGCGCCGACGACCGTCTCGCGCCCCATCCGCAGGAAGTACATGTACGGCGAGGGATTCGTCGCGCGCAGCGCGCGGTAGATTTGCACCGGGTCAACTTCGCACCGTTTCGAGAAGCGTTGCGAGAGGACGGCCTGGTAACAGTCGCCGGCCGCGATGTGCTCTTTGATTTTGACGACGGCCGACTCGAACTCCTCGCGCGACCAGTTCGACTCGAACCGCCCGTGCCCGTTCTCTTCCCGGCGACTTTCATCGACAGGCGGCGGCGCGGACACCCCCTCCGACAGGAGCCGCTCGACGCGCTCGGTCTCTTCGACGGCCGCGTCGTACAGCTCGCGCAGGCGGGCGCGGCTCTCGGCGGCCTCCTCGGTCATGACGCAGGAAGTAATCTCTATCTGCTGCCGCACGCGGTCGAAGGCGAGCACCGTTCGGAAGAGCATGAAGACCGCGTCGTCCGACCCCGCGGCCGGCCGCAGGTCTTTCGTCAGCACGGGCTCGAACCAGCGCGCCGCGTCGTAGCCCACGTAGCCGACGGCCCCGCCCGCCATCGGCGCGAGCCCCGCGCGCCGCGAGAGCTTGCGCGCGCGGCAGTAGTCGCGCAGGAAATCTGTCGCGCGCACGCCGCGCAGCTCCTCGGTCTCGCCGTTGCGCTCGACGTAGGTCGTCTCGCCCCTTCCGCGAACAACCAGTTCGGGGTCTGCGCCGATGAACGAGTAGCGCGCGATACGCTCGCCGCCCTCGACCGATTCGAGCAGGAAGGCGTGGCTCGCGCGGCCCGCCACGCGCAGGAACGCGCCGACGGGCGTCTGCAAGTCCGCGAGCACGCTGCGCACGACCGGCACGACGTTGCCGCGCTCGGCCTCCTGCTCGAACTCCTCGAATGTGGCGGGTTGAATGCGAATCATGTGCGGTCGAACGTCCCCACGTCGGATTCTATTTGTAAGGCTCGCGCGCGTAGGATTCGAGGTAGCCGCACCCTTCGCAGCGGTAGGTTTCGACCCTGTAGCGCTCGCGCCCCTTCGTCTTGATGCCCCAGATGCTCCACTCCGGGGTGCCCTCGACCCACCCGGCCGTCGCCTGCGGGGTGCCGTGGTTCCTGCGGTCGAGCAGGAAGCCCGCCTCCATCCGGCCGCCGCAGCGCGAACACTTATGCTCTTCCGACATGGCTTCGAACCCTCCCGGACTTTCTCATCCGACCATCCTGTTGCTGCCGAGCCAGTGGCCGCCGTCCACGACGATGACGGCGCCGTTGATGTAGGCGGCGGCGTCGGAGCAGAGGAAGACGGCGCACTGCTCGATGTCGCGGATGCGGCCGAAGCGGCCGAGGGGAATCTGGCGGCGCAGGCGTTCTTTAACCGGCTCGGGGACGAGGCGGCTCATGCCTTCGGTGTCCTCGATGGGGCCGGGGGCGATGGCGTTGACGCGGATGCCGTGGCGGCCCCACTCGACCGCGAGGTTGCGCGTCAAGGCGTCCACGCCCGCCTTCGCCGCCGAGACGTGGAGCTGCATCGGCGTGCCCAGGTAATGGAGCGTCGCGCTGATGTTGAGAATCTGCCCGCCGTTCTTCTTCAGCTCCTCGAACGCCGCGCGGCAGACGTTGAAGGTGCCCTTGAGGTCGATGTCCACCACGGTGCCGAAGCCGTTGGGCGAAAGCTCCTCGGCCTTGCAGAGGAAGTTGCCGGCCGCGCCGTTGACGGCGATGTCCACCCGGCCGAAGCGCTCCAGCGTCGCCGCCAAAGCCCGCTCGACCGCCGCGTAGTCGCGCACGTCCGCCGCCACGGCCAGGGCCTTGCCGCCCGCCTCTCTGATCTTCGCCGCGGCGGGTTCGAGGTGTTCGAGCTTGCGGCTGACGAGCGCCACGCGCGCGCCGGCCTCGGCCAGGGCGCGCGCGACGCCGCCCGTGATGCCCGTCCCGCCGCCCGTCACGAACGCGACCCGATCTTTGAGAATGCCGTCCGCGAAGACGTTCTGCTTCTCTTCCGTCATGCGGCCTTCAGAGCCTCCTTCAAAGTGAAACGCCCCTCGTAGAGCGCCTTGCCGACGATGACGCTGTCAACGCCGCACGGCTGGATGGTCTTCAACTTCGAGAGGTCTTCGAGCGAAGAGACGCCGCCCGAGGCCGTCACCCTCAAGCCCGACTCGCGCGCGATGGCGCAGGTCTGTTCGAGGTTCGGCCCCGAGAGCATCCCGTCGCGCGACACGTCCGTGTAGACGATGCGGTCAACGCCCGCGTCGGCCACGCGCCGCGCGAGTTTGACTGCCGGCAACTGGCCGCCCTTCTCCCAGCCGTGCGTGAGCACCATCCCCTCGCGCGCGTCGATGCCGACGCAGACGCGCAGGCCGAAGAGCTGGACGAACATCTCCAAGGTCTCGGGCGACTCGGCGGCCAGCGTGCCGACGACGACCTGCGCGGCGCCGTACTCGATCAACTGCTGCACGTCCGTCAAGCTGCGCAGCCCGCCGCCGAACTGGACGGGCATCTGGACGGCGCGGATGATGCGCCGCACGACCTTCCGGTTCAGAGCGTTCTTGTCGGCGAACGCGCCGTCCAGATCGACGACGTGCAGCATCCGCGCGCCCGCCTCCTCGAACCCCCGCGCGATGTCCACGGCGTCGCCGTCGTAGACCTTCACCTCCTCGCGCCGCCCCTGCGTCAGGCGCACGCACTTCCCGTCCCTCAGATCGATTGCCGGAATGATGAGCATGGTTAAGAAAATGATGAATGATGAGTGATGAATGATGAATGAAAGGCAAGCCGGCTTTCACTCATCATTCATCACTCATCACTCATCATTGCTTCTTCGGTGTCGGCGTCTGTTTCGGCGTCGCCTTCCCCTCCTCGTCGGCGACGTTGGGGGTGATGGGGAGCGGGGCGGGGGCGCCGTTCTCGTCCTCCTGCTGGTCGCCGCCGAGCTGCTGGTCTACGGCGGCGGCGCCGGCCTGCGCGTCGTCGTTGTCCGGGTCGTGGCGCAGCGCGCGCTGGTAGTCGGCGAGCGCGTCCTGATACTGGCCGCCCGTCTGCTCCAACTTCGCGCGCTTCACGTAGGCGCGCGCCAGCTCGTCCTGCGTCTCCTCGTCCGCGGGGTTGCGCTCGGCCTGCTTCTCCAGGCGCTCGATGTCGCCGCCGACCTGCGTGATGTCCTCGGGCGCGGCCGCCTGCTGCGCCGCGGCCGTCTGCCCGGCGCCCGCGTCCGAGCCCTTCTGCGCGCCGCGGCGGCACCCCGCGGAGAGCGACGCCGCGCCGACGAGCAGCGTGAGGGCTGCGGCGGCCGCGCGCCTTTTGCGTGGGATGGTGTTCATAAGAACCTCAACTCCCCTGGACGAACGGGCGCGACTGCACGATGTAAATCTGGCCGTGCATGTAGACCCACTCGATGTCCTGCTCGCGCCCGCGGAAGACCGTCTTGATCTGCGCGGCGGCGCGCGCGAGTTTCCTGACGACCTCGTCCGTCAGCACCGCGCGCTCGCCCGAGATCGGCACCTCCTTGACGCCGCCCGCCTCGTCGAAGGTGAGCAGGCTCTCCTCCTCCGAACGCGTCAGGATTTTGACCGAGTTGGCGCGCGGGAGGTAGAGAATCTGCTCGGGGATGCGCTTGCCTTCGACCACCTTGATGCCGAGGCCGCGCTTGGCGCTGATGTAGATGGCGCCGCGGTTGTCGGAGTCGAACGGGTCGGTCGTAATCATCACGCCGGCGCTGTCGGCGTTGACGCCCTCCTGCACGAGCACGCCCATGTACGCCTTCGAGTGGTCGATGTTGGCGCGCTCGCGCGCCTCGTATGCCTCGAAGTTCCAGAGCGAGGCCCAGACGGTCTTGACCGCCTCGACGAGCTTCTCGTCCTCCTTCACGTTCGGCACCGTGTCGTAGAGCCCCGCGCCGTTGAAGTTCGGCAGGTCTTCCACGTTCGAAGAGCTGCGCACGAAGAGCCCCTTGCCCGCGTACTCGGCGTGCGCCTTCTTCAAGAGCGCCGCCCGCAGCTCCGCAGACACCTTCCCCGCCTTGAAGCGCTCGCGCATGGCGGTCAGCTTCTCGCGCCGGTACGCGGGGTCGTGGACGAACTTCTGGTCGCCCATCATGTCGATGAGCGCGTCGTCGAGGCCGTTCTCTTTCAGGAACTGGTCGTAGTAGTAGATGGGGATGCCGAAGCCGTTCGGCACCGTCACGCCGGGCAGGCGCGAGCGCGCCACCTCGCCGAGGTTCGCGGACTTCGAGCCGTAGGCGTCGGCCATCCGCGCGCGCTGGAGCCCGAGGTCGAGCAGGCGCCGCTCTTCGAGGTTGAAGCGCGGCGTCATCGCCTGCCTGATCTTGGCCTGCTCGGCCTGGTAGACCTTCAGCTCGTCGGTCTCGGCGCGCTTGATGGTGTACTTGTCGGGCTGCGTCTCGAACGTCACCCACCACGTGTCGTACTGCTTCAGAAGCTCCTGCGCGTTCTTGATGTAGGCGTTCGGCACGCCCCAGCCCTTCACCAAAAGGTTGATGTGCGAGAGGGGCGTCGAGGGCTTCGAGATGATGACGCCCGCGACGGGCGGCAGACTGATCGGCACCTCGTTGAGGACGAGTATCTCGTTCGAGCCGATCTCGACGTGGTCGTCGAGCTTGTCGATGATGTGGATGCGGCCGATCCCTTTGGCGACGTTGAGCGCCTGGTACTCCTGCTCGCGCGCGATGTCGCTCTGCGTGACGCGCTCCAACCCCGCAATCTGCGCCGAGTCCTGCTCCTGCCTCAAGGAGTTGGGCTTGTAGGCGACCGAGTCGAAGAAGGTCTTCTTGATAACGTCGGCCGTCAGTTTAATCAGCTCGGGCGGGATGAGGTCGCCCTCCCAGAATTCGAACGTGTAGCGCTTGACGGGCTGCTGCCACGCGAGCGTGCCGAGGATGAAGCGGCGGTTGGCCTTCATGTAGTTGTTCTTGAAGAAGTCCGGGCCGCGTTCGAGCGAGAGGTAAGTGCCGTTGACGAAGTCCTGGTGGAAGCGGAAGCGCTGCGAGTTGACGTAATAAATCTTGTCGCCGTTCTTGCGGTCGATGACGAAGAGGACGTGCGGCAGGGCGTAGGGCTGATCCGTGTAGACGCGCGCCACTTTGTCGAAGTCCGCGCGCGAGTTCAGGCGTTCGAGCCAGCGCTCGGACGTAGTGGCCGCGGGCTTCGCGGTCTTCGGCCGCGCCTGCGCGCGCGCCGCCGCCGGCGCGACGGCGAGCAGCAGTCCGAACAAACAGAGCCATGCGGGGCGTGTTGCGTTCAACTTCATGAGACTTGCCCTCCCTGCGTCAACATCGTGCCTTCGTGACGGAGCAATTCTACCAGATAGTCGATGTGGCGGCGTTCGGTGAGGAAGCTGTTGACGTTGATGCGCAGCGCGCGCCGGCCGTGCAAAACGGTCGTCGCCAGCCACGCCCCGCCCGAGCGCTCGACGCGCTGTTGCAAAGCGCGCTGCAACTCGTCCTGCGCTGCGGGAGACTGCTCGCGCGCCCACGCGGGCAGGAAGCGCGCGCAGCAGAGCGCCGTCTCGACCTCGCCCACGCGCTCGAACTCTTCCAGCTCGTCGAAACGCGCGGCGAGATATTCGACCAACTCAATCTGCTTATCAACCACCTCGGCGTAGCCGCGCACGCCGAGCGACTTGAGCGCGGCCCAGACCTTGAGCGCCATCCCGCGGCGCGTGCCCAACTGGCCGTAGCGGAAGAAGTCGTACTCGACATCCGCGCCGCCGCGCTCCTCGCTCAGGTACTCGGGCGTGATGTCGAAGGCGTCGCGCAGGACGCGCCCGCCGCCTTGCACGAGCAGCGCGCCGCACTCGAAGGGGACGAACATCCACTTGTGCGGGTCGAACGCGATAGAGTCGGCGCGCTCGATGCCGCGCAACCTCCATCTATGTTTTTCGGAGAACGCGAGCGCGCCGCCGTAGGCCGCGTCCACGTGGAACCAGAGTCCGTGCTCGCGCGCGATGTCGGCCAGCTCGTCCAGAGGGTCTACGACGCCGGTCGAGGTCGCGCCGGCCGCGCCCGCGACGCAGACCGGCGTGTGCCCTTCTTTAAGGTCGCGTTCGATTGCGTCGCGCAAAAGGTCTGTGCGGATGTGAAAGCGCGAGTCGGTCTCTATCTTTCTCAAATTCTCTCGGCCGAGGCCGAGGATGTCCACGCTCTTGACGAAGGAGTAGTGGCACTGCTCGGAGGCGTAGACGACGAGCTTTTTGTCCGAGCCCCGCGCGCGCAGTCCTTGATCGCGCGCGCCTTCCACGGCGCGGTCGCGCGCGCACTTGAGGCCGACGAGGTTCGCCTCCGACCCGCCGCTCGTCAGAGTCCCGAAAGACTCCGGGCCGTAGCCGACGAGCTGGCAGAGCCAGCGCAGCACGCGCGCCTCGACGACGCTCAACGAAGGCGAGTTGCGCCACGCCGCGCCGTTCTGGTTGAGGGCCGAGGCGACGGCGTCGGCCCAGACCGCGACCGGCAGGGGCGTCGGGTTGAAGAGGCCGAAGTAGCGCGGGCTCGGGATGTTCATCGCGTGCGGGATGAGGTCGCGCCCGATCTGCTCGAAAATCTCGCCGAAGCCCGTGCCCTCCTGTGGCAGCGGCTCGTCGAAGAGTGCTTCCAGTTCTTCGGGCGTGGCCCTGGAGCAGACGGGCGCGGCGTCGAGCGCGCGCGCGTAGTCCGCGATGAGCCGGACGGCGGCGCGGCCCAGGCGCTCGTGCTCTTCGGCGAGGGAATGCGTGTCGGGGACTCGGCTGTTGTTTGCTTCTGACATCCGCTAAGCTTCGGACTGGATTTTGGGGAGATGGCCGAACGAAAACTTACACCACGCGGCGAGTTTGACAAAGCGCTGGCGACACAGGCGTCACGCTTCGGCGTCGAGCCGAACGAAGAGGCGCGGGCGCGGCTCGGCGAATACTTCGAGCTGGTCGCGGCGTGGAACCCGCGCCTCCACCTCGTCGCGCCCTGCCCGCCCGCGGAGTTCGCCGCGCGCCACGTCCTCGAATCGCTCGCGGCGCTGCCCTTCATCCACGAGGGCGCGACCCTGCTCGACGTGGGCTCGGGCGCGGGGCTGCCGGCAATCCCCTGCCTCGTCGCACGGCCCGACTTGAAGGCGGTGCTGTTCGAAGCCTCGCAGAAGAAGTCGGTCTTCCTCCGCGAGGCACTTTCCAGGCTCGGGCTGTCGGGACGCGCGCGCGTCGTCGCCGAGAGGTTCGAGAAGATTGACGCGCCCGCCGCCGACTGCCTCACCTGCCGCGCCATCGAGCGCTTCACCGAAATCCTGCCTATCCTCATCACGTGGGCGGCGCGCGTGCCGACGCTGCTGCTCTTCGGCGGCGAGAGCCTGCGTGAGGCGCTTGAGCTTGAAGGGCTCTCTTTCGAGACGGTTCATGTGCCCGAATCGGAGAGGCGATTTCTCTTCGTCGTGCGGCGGGCATGAAAAAGAGGCGGGACTTGTAAAAGCCCCGCCTCTTCGCTCAACTTCAAAAACTCTCTACTTAATCACGCTGATGCCGATGAGCTGCTGGCCGTTGACGACGTACTCGGCGGCGGGCAGCTCCTGCTCGCCGAGGGGCGAGAGCACGGTGGGCGTGTAGCCGCCCGAGGCGCGGTCGCTGTTGAGCGTCGCGACGAAGGAGGGCGGGAGGTTCGGCATCTCGTCCGTGCCGATGACCGCGCCCGTCGTGATGCGGAAGAGCTTGACGTAGAGGCGGTCGTTCTTCTTCATCTTGTTGATGGCGCCGACGAGCTGGCCCAAGTCCTGCGGGACGAAGCTCTGCGAGGCCGAAGCCTGTTGCAGCGTGCCGCCGTCGCCGACGAAGAGGACGAGCTGCCCGGGCGGCACGTCCGCCGGAATCTGGACGGGGATGCGCTGGACGAACTGCTTGCCCGACTCGGTGCGGACGTATGCCTGCACCTCGACGGTCTCGCCGCTGCGCACCTCGCTGCGGTCGAGCGCGATGCGGTCGAGCGTCGCCAGCTTGCGCACGTCCGTGGCGGCGATGTCGAGCGTGATCGGCCCGAGTTCGACGCCCTCGAAGCCGCTCGACAGGAGCGCCTGCACAGGCGCGGCGACCGAGCCGGCGGCCGAGATGCCCGCGCCCTGCATCGAGAAGCGGCGCTCGAGCACGATGGGCTCCTGCCCCTTCACTTCGATCTTGCCGCGGACGCTGACGGTCGAGTCGCCCAAGCTCCGCTCGCTCGAAGTGAGCGTGCTGTAGATCGTCATGTTCAGCAGGAGCGGCGTCAGGAACTCGTCGTTGGCGACCTCGTAGCGGAAGGTCTCGACGTGGTCGCGGCTCGTGTGGAGGTTGATCGTGACGGGTACCATCTTCGGCGCCTGGCCGAGCCGGCCGTAGATGCCGGTCGAGCGATCCTGCGAGATGGAGCCGACCATCTGCCCGGCCGACGCGAGCTTGAAGGAGTTCATCGTGTTCGGGATGACCGTCACGACCGAAGACTCCGACATCGGCATGTCGGACGAGCCGAGGCTGAGGAACGGGTGGCCGAAGGCGTAGACGCGGTCGCCGTCGCGGTGCGTGACCGTGCCCGAGGCCGCGACCGAGTAGTCGCCCCGCACCAGCTCGACGCTGATCGAAGTGCCCGGCGCCAGCGTCTGCTCCGTCACCTTGCCGAGCGGCGTGATGGCCGCCGCCCCGCCGATGCCCGCGACCGCCATCAACCCCTGCGACTGGAGCTGCGGCGAGAACTGCGCCACCGCCTGCGGCGTGAAGCCGTTGAAGACGAGCGGCGTCGCAATCGGCGCGAACTGCTGCCCCAAAAGCGCCGCCAGCGGCGAGCCCGACGCGACCGGCGCGACGAAGTTGACGCCCGCGGCCGGCTGCCCCTGCTGCTGCTGGAGCGGCGACTTCCAGTCAACGCCCGAGAGCTGCGAGTAGGAGACGGCGCGCGGCTCGCGGAGGAAGCCCATCTGGTCGCGCCCCTCGCTCGACTGCCGCCCCTGCTCGAACATCTCGATCATCTGTTTGATGGGCGTGATGCCGGCGATGGGCTCCTTCTCGAAGGGGAAGGCGTAGGCGATGGCGCCGACGAGCTTGCCGTCGATGTAGACGGGCGAGCCGGACATGCCGGCGAAGACGCTCGTGCGCTCGACCTGCGCGCCGGTGAGTTTCGCGATGATGACCGACTTGCGCGGCGCGGGGAAGCCGGCCAGCACGCCGAGGACTTCGACGCCGAACTCCTCCGGCTCCGTCCCCGCGAAGACCGTCCGCGCGACGCCCTTCTGCCCCGTGCGAACTTCTTCGAGCGGGTAGTATTCCGTGGCCTTGGGGCTCGCGGCGGGCTTGGCGCCCTGCGCCAGCCCCGTCAACTGTAGGGCGAGGAGGAGGGCGAACAGGAGGACGGCGTTTCTTCTCATCGAATTACCTCGGAGGGACGGCGCAAAGGTTAAAACAAGCGGCGGTTCGGGGTTCGTCTGCGGCCCGAACACCTTTCGAAAGGGGAACGAGAAAGGAGCCCCGCGCTTGCCGACTATAACTTCGCCTTTCGCAAAGGGTCAAGCCACATCTTGTCCCAACAAGGATGTGGCCGGACGACCGCGGGTTGCTTTGGTTAAAGCATTAAAGGGACTACTTTTCCCGCGACAGTAGGCAGTAGGCAGATGGCAGTAGGCAGCCGCTCCGCGTCGAGTAGGTTGAAAGGTTAATTCAGAGTCTCTAACATCGGGGATTGAACTGCATACTGCCTACTGCCATCTGCCTACTGCTTTATGTTAGACACCGAAGGCTTCATTTTGGCCGGCGGACTTTCGAGCCGGATGGGCGAGGACAAGTCCCTCCTGCGGCTCGGGCGCCGGACGTTCGTCGAGATCGCGGCCGCGGCGCTCGCGACCGTTTCCCGGAGGGTTCGGGTCGTCGGCTCGCGCCCGGGTGTCGAGTCGCACGGGCTGTCCGTCGTGCGGGACGTACACGAAGGGCTCGGCGCGTTGGGCGGACTGCACGCGGCGCTCGCGGCCTGCGAGGCGCCGTGGGCGGCGGTCGTCCCCTGCGACCTGCCCTTCGTCACGGCGGAACTGTTCGAGCGCCTCGCCTCTCTACGCGGCGCGGGCGTGGAGGCGGTCGCGCCGGTGCAGGAGGACGGGCGGCCCCAGCCGCTCTGCGCGTTCTACGACGCCGCGCGCTGCCTCGAAGCGGCCGAGCGTCTCATCCGCGCGGGCGAGCTGCGCCCCCGCGCACTCCTCCAGGCGGTGCGGACGCGCTGGGTGCCGTTCGAAGAACTCTCCGGCCTCGAAGGCTCCGGCCTCTTCTTCGACAACGTCAACACGCCGGCCGACTACGAGAGGGCCGTAAACCGTGACAAGGCGCGTGAGCCGTAAACCGTGACAAGAAGAAGAACCTGTTTTTTCTTGTCACGGTTTACGGTTTACGGTTCACGTCCTTTACAATGCTGGTGCCATGTCGCCTCGACGCCGAACCGGACGGAAAGCCTTAACGGCGCTGCTCCCCATCCTTCTGTTGCTCGTGCTCGCAGTGGTCTGCGTGACGGCGTGGCTGGTCTATTCGGCGACGCGGCCGCCGCAACGCGCCTACCTCGTCACGCCCGAGAAGTTCCTGCGCCTGAGCGACCGCGGGCTGCGCGCCACGGAAGAGACCTGGCAGAACCACGACGGCACGCGCGCGCGCGGCTGGCTCGTCCGCGGCGCGGAGGGGGCGCCCGCCGTCCTCCTCCTCCACGGCTACGGCGCAGACCGCTCCTGGCTCCTCAACCTCGGCGTGAAGCTCAACGAGACGACGAACATGACGGTGCTTTTGCCCGACCTCCGCGGCCACGGGCCGCAGCCGCCGGTCGCCGCCTCCTCCTTCGGCTGGCTAGAGTCGGAGGACGCGCTCGCCGCGCTCGAATACCTGCGGGGCTTGAAGTCGCCGCAGGGGCACGCGCTGGCCGGCCCCAACGTCGGCGTCTACGGCTTCGAGGCGGGGGCCTACGCGGCGCTCTCGGCGGCGAAGCGCGACGCGGCCGTGCGCGCGGTCGTGCTCGACAGCGTGCCCGACAGCCCGGACGACGTGCTGGCCGGGGCCGTCCGCGACCGCGCCGGTTTCGACAACCGCCTGCTGCAAGCGCTCGCGCGCCTCGGCGCGCGCGTCTACTTCGCCGGGCGCTACAAGGCGGACGCCGCCTGCACGCTGGCCGAGGGCCTGGGCGGCCGGCAGGTGCTCCTCCTCTCGGGCGAGGGCGCGGGGCACTTGAAGCAGACGACCGAGACGCTCGCCAACTGCTTCCCCACCCGCGCCAACGTCGAGACGCACACAGACCTCCCGCTCACCGGCCTCGCCCTCTCCTCCGCCTCCCCCGAAGAGGATGAAGCCTACGACCGCCGCCTGATCGATTTCTTCGACCGGACATTGAGATAAGGGTCAGAACCGCCCGCGGTAGCGGGTGGGCCTTTGCAATCCGGCTGTGCTGGTTAACAAAGGCCCACCCGCTACCGCGGGCGGTTCTGACCGCTATTTTGTCTTCACGTACACGAGCGCGTGGCGGCCGTTGAAGGCGATGCGTTTGGACTCAAGGGACGGGTCTTCGAAGAGCTGGTGCTCCTCGTTGCGGTCGACGATGACGAGGGCGGCGCCGCCTCTGCTCCGTGCAAATTCGGCGACCTGGCCGGTGCCTTCCAGTTTGAGCGGCTCGCCGTCGGCGGCGTAGGCGAGGCGGCCGGCGGCGTAGAACTCGGAGGTGCGCTCGACCGTGTGCAGGTTGACGACGGGCAGTTCCCCGAAGCCCTGCGCCGCGGCCTCGGCCAGCGCCCGGCCGAGCGTCTCCTTCTGCGTCAAGCGCCCGAGCACGCCGCCGGCGACGACCAGCACGACCGTCAGCAGCGTCGCGCCGACCACGGAGACTGCGCACAGTTCCCTCCGCCTCGGCGCGAAGAGCGTGACGAAGGCCGTGAGCCCCGCGGGCAACAAAAGCGCCGCCACGTAGACGGGCGAGAGCCCGCGCAGGGCTTCGCCGAACTCGCCGACGTGGAAGACGAGGAGCGCGACGCCCGCGCCGAAGGCCAGGAGCGCGAGCAAGCCGGTCAGCCTCATCGTCAAAGACCCGCCGACGCCTCGCAGGTAACGGTGCAGCCCGTCGCCCGCCAGCAGCGCCGCCCCCGGCAGCGCCGGCAGCACGTAGCCCGGCAGCTTCGACCCCGACGCCGAGAAGAAGAGCACCGGCACCAGGAGCCACGCGAGCGCCAGCACACGCAGCTTGCTCGCCGCGTCCTCCGCGCGCGCGTTCACCCCCGCGGCCCCCCCTATCCCGACGAAGAGAAATGCCGTCCACGGCAACGCCAGCACCAGCGTCACGGGCAGGTAGAACCAGAAGGGCTGTTCGTGGTGGTACTTGTTCGAGAAGTAGCGCGCGAAGTGGTGCTGCA